>Ga0068862_100000122_pt1 | contig 91524 bp, 75 predicted proteins | sample KBSSwiS52_FD_66598 | JGI IMG/M metagenome (GOLD analysis project Ga0068862, IMG submission 66598) | Switchgrass rhizosphere microbial communities from Kellogg Biological Station, Michigan, USA - KBS Switchgrass S5-2 | ecosystem: Host-associated > Plants > Roots > Rhizosphere > Soil ...
GAACGGCCCCGAGGCGTCCGAAGCATGAAGAGCATCCTCCTCCTACTCACCCTTGCTACCGCGGCCCTTCCCTTGTCCGCGGCCGGGGTGGACCCGTTCTACCAGAGCCTGCTCCGGGAGGGGGTCCTCCAGTATGACCGCGGCGACTACGCCGAATCGGCGCGCACCCTGAGGATCGCCTGCTTCGGCATGCTCGACGAGCCCAGGGCGCTCGCCGGCTGCCTGTCGCGCCTCGCCCTGGCGCAGGACCGCATGGACGACGGCGACGGCTTCCAGGACACCTTCCGCCGCCTCGCCGAGGTGGAGGAGCGCTTCCAGGCCTACACCGGCGCGGAGCTGCCCGCCGAGACCCGCGCCGCGCTGGAGCCGCGGCTGGCGGCGCGCATCCCGGCCGCCACGCTGCGCGCGATCCCGGTCTTCCGGCCGCTGGCCGACCTCAAGCCGGCGGCGGCCGAGCCGAAGCCGCGGCGGGGCAAGAGCGAGGCGCAGCCGGCGGCCACCCCCCCTCCGCGGGTAGCTGCGGTGCCTCAACCCGCGCCGGCCGAGCCCGAGCCGGCCGCGCCCCGCGCCATCACGGCCGCGGAGCGCGACCGGATGAGCCAGGCGCGCAAGCTGCTGGGGCAGGAGAGCAAGGTCAAGGACCTGAAGCAGGCCTATGACCTCGCCCGCGGGGTCGCGGACGCGCACCCGGAATCGGTCGAGGCGCAGCACCTGGCGGCCGAGACGGCCTACCGCATCTCCCGCTGGGCGGATGCCGCCCGCTACTTCCGCCGCGGCGGCGAGCCCGGCGAGAACCAGCCGGAGCTGCAGTTCTACATGGCCGTATCCCTGTTCGAATCCGGCGACGCCGCGGGCGCGGCCGCCATCCTGAAGCGCTCGCTTCCCAACCTGCAGCGCAGTCCCTATGTGGATGCGTACGCGCGCAAGATTCTCGGTTAGACTAGAGGACGAAGGAGTCCGTCCATGAAAGCACGTCTATTCGCCGGTCTGTTGCTGGTCTGTGCCACGGCGGCGCAGGCCCAGTCGGTCTCCCTGGTCGACGTCAAGTGCATCCCCCGCAAGACCAACGGGGTGGTGAAGGCGGCGATCATCCCCGATCCGGCGGTCGGCCAGTCGCCGCGCCTCTACTTCCGCTGGAAGGGCCAGCCGGCCTTCTACTGGACGCCCATGGAAGTGGAGCCCAACAGCCAGTACTGGTCGGTGCTCCCCCGCGCCGAGGACCGCAACTCCGAGGTGGAGTACTACGTGGCCGTGGTCGACGCCGCCGGCAAGATGGTGGCGCAGTCCGAGCCGCGGTCCGCGAAGGTGGACGCCGACTGCGACACGAAGCTGAGCCCGAAGGAGCAGGGGGTGGCGGAGAACCTGATCGTGGGCGAGACCACGCCCAACCAGTACCGCAAGAAGGTGATCGGCTTCCTCTGCCCCGGCCTGAAGATCCGGATCGACCATCAGGGGATCCGCCGCGCCGACGAAGAGTGCGGCCCCTGCGGGCTCGCCTGGCTCCCGCCCACGGCCCTGGCGACCGCCGGCGTCCTCGGCGTCATTCTGACCCACGACCCCGAGCCGTCCCCTTCCAGGCCCTAGCAGGCACCCTTACTTACTGACCCCGGTCTTGCACAAGGCCTGGGGCTTTTTCCGGCCGCCCGCGGTGTCCTCCGGGATCCCGGGCCGGTCTCCGTCCATTCACGACTTATCAAGGGACTCGAAATGACACGTATCGCTGCCTTTCCGACACCTCTGCCCGACCGGGACCGCCCGGACGGCCATGGCCATCTCATCGCTCCCCATGGCGGGGAGCTGGTGAACCTGCTCGTCTCGCCCGAGCGCGCCGCCGAGCTCAAGTCCGCCTCCCGCGACTGGGCCTCCTGGGACCTCACGCCGCGCCAGTTCTGCGACCTCGAGCTGCTTCTGAACGGCGGCTTCTCGCCGCTGACCGGCTTCATGGGCAAGGCCGACCACGACTCCGTGTGCGCGAACATGCGCCTCGCCGACGGCACGCTCTGGCCGATCCCGATCCTGCTCGACATCCCCCGCGAGCTCGCCGACAAGCTCCACGCGGGCAAGAGCGTGCTCGCCCTGCGCGATCCCGAGGGCGTCATGCTGGCCGCCTTCCACGTCGAGGAGCTCTGGGAGATCGACAAGGACGCGAGCGCCCGGGCGACCTTCGGCACCGTCGATCCCAAGCACCCGGGCGTGGCGCAGCTCCAGCGCTCGCACCCGGTGGCCGTGGGCGGCCGGCTGGAGGGGATCCAGCTCCCGACCCACTACGACTTCCGGGGGCTGCGCCTCACCCCGGCCGAGCTGCGCGCCGACTTCGCGCGCCAGGGCTGGCGCCACATCGTGGCGTTCCAGACCCGCAACCCCATGCACCGGGCGCACTGCGAGCTGGCGCTCCGCGCGGCGAAAGAATCGCAGGCCAACCTGCTCATCCATCCGACCGTCGGCATGACCAAGCCGGGCGACCTCGACCACTACACCCGGGTGCGCTGCTACCAGGCGGTGGCGAACCGCTTCCCGCAGCACACGGCCCGGCTGTCGCTGCTGCCGCTCGCCATGCGCATGGCCGGCCCGCGCGAGGCGCTGTTCCACGCCATCATCCGCAAGAACTACGGCTGCACCCACTTCATCGTCGGCCGCGACCATGCCGGCCCGGGCAACGACTCGCAGGGCAAGCCCTTCTACGGCCCGTACGATGCGCAGGAGATGCTGCGCGAGCACGAGGAGGAGCTGGGCGTCAAGATGGTGCCGTTCAAGATGGTCACCTACGTCGAGGACCTCGACACCTACCTGCCGCAGGACGAGGTGCCGGAAGGCGCGCGCACGCTCGACATCTCCGGCACCGAGCTCCGCCGCCGCCTCCAGGAGGGCCGCGAGATCCCGGCCTGGTTCACCTTCCCCGAGGTCGCCGAGGAGCTGCGCCGCACCCATCCGCCGCGGCATCGCCAGGGCTTCACGGTCTTCCTGACCGGCCTCTCGGGCTCGGGCAAGTCGACGATCGCCAACGCCCTGCTGGTCAAGTTCATGGAGACCGGCGGCCGGCCCGTGACCGTGCTCGACGGCGACATCGTGCGCAAGAACCTGTCCTCGGAGCTCAACTTCTCCAAGGAGCACCGCGACATCAACATCCGGCGCATCGGCTTCGTGGCGGCGGAGATCACCAAGAACGGCGGCATCGCGATCTGCGCGCCGATCGCCCCCTACGACAGCGTGCGCAAGGAGGTGCGGAGCGTGGTGGAGCCGGGCGGCGGCTTCGTGCTCGTGCACGTGGCCACGTCGATCGAGGTCTGCGAGGAGCGCGACCGCAAGGGCCTGTACGCCAAGGCCCGCGCCGGCATCCTCAAGGAGTTCACCGGCATCTCCGACCCCTACGAGGAGCCGCAGGACGCCGACGTGGTCATCGACACCGCGAAGCTCTCCCCCGAGGAGGCGGCGCAGGAGATCCTGCTCTTCCTGGAGAAGGAAGGCTACGTCGGCGTGGAGGCCGTGTGAGGGAGGAGCTGGAGCGGATCGGAGAGGCGTTGCAGGAGGCCCTGGCCGTCCTGCGGCGCTTCACCCCCGGCGAGGTGGCCTCGCGGCGCAAGTCCGGGGACGACCCCGTCACCGAGGCCGACACCCAGGTGGACGCGCTTCTCCGCCGCCTGCTGCCGCGCGACGGCGAGGGCTGGCTCTCCGAGGAGACCACCGACGACCTGTCGCGCCTGGACCGGCAACGGGTCTGGGTGGTGGACCCCCTCGACGGCACGCGCGAGTTCGTGGAGGGCATCCCCGAGTGGTCGGTCTCGGTCGGCCTCGTGGTCGACGGCGAGCCGGTCGCCGGGGGCATCTGCAACCCCGCGACCGGCGAGCTGATCCTGGGAGCGAAGGGGGTGGGCGTGACCCTGAACGGCCGGCCGGCGCGCGTGAGCGCCCGCGAGCGTCTGGAAGGGGCCACGGTCGTGGCGAGCCGCAGCGAGGTGAAGCGGGGGGAGTGGCAGGGCTACCGCGACGGCGCCTTCGAGATGCGGCCCACCGGCTCCGTGGCCTACAAGCTCGGGCTGGTGGCCGCCGGCCTCGTGGACGCCACCTGGACGCTCACCCCCAAGCACGAGTGGGACGTGGCGGCCGGCGTGGCGCTGGTCCGCGCGGCCGGGGGGGTGGTGGTACCGGGCGCTCCGGAGGAGGACCGCTTCAACCGCGCGAAGCCGAAGCTCACCCGGCTGATCGCGGCCCCGCCGCAGCTCCTGCCGCAGATTCACGAAGAGATCGCCTGGCGGGAAAAGGCGCGGAACACGGACTGACACGGACGGGCACGGACGATCACGGACTCCGGACCGGTCCGTGTCAGTCCGTGGAGGTCCGTGAACGTCCGTGTTCCCTGGCCGGCCGCGGGTAGACCCCTCTACCCGCGATCCCGGGGGGCTCTACCCGCTGGGTAGACCCCTCTACCCGCGCCGCGCAGGGTCTCCACCCCGTGGGTAGACCCCTCTACCCGCGGACCCGGGGGGCTCTACCCCGTGGGTAGACCCCTCTACCCGCGATCCCGAGGGTTTCCATCCCGCGGGTAGACCCCTCTACCCACGGGCCCGGGGGGATCTACCCACGGGGTAGACCCCTCTACCCCGGTCGTTTGAGTGCTGAATTGGTTTGCCCTGCTGTGCCGGGTCCGGCTTTCTGGATGCTTGATCTCGAAAGCCGGTCGCTCTACACTATCGGCATGAACGAAAGCCCCGAAGTAGACCAGTCCCAGATCCATGGCGAGATGGCCCGCCTCATGGAGCTGCTGCGCACCATCGTCCGCATGCTCGGCTACACGAACCGCGACGTCGAGCGGCGTGCCGGGCTCAACCATGCCACCGCCGTGCGGTACTTCCGCGGCGAGGGCGAGCCGAAGCTGGAGTTCGTGCTCGCCGTGGTGAGCGCCATCGGTCTGGAGCATTGGGAGTTCTTCGACATCGCCTATCCCCAGCGGCAGGAGCCGAGCGTCTCCGGCCAGAAGCTGCGCCGGCTGCTCAACCAGCTCGTGCCGACCGCGCCGAAGCCGGTGGAGAAGCCGCCTCTTCAGGGCAAGGACCTGGAAGCGATCCTGGAAGGCATGCGGAACGACCTCCGGGCGCTGGCGGAGAAGGGGTAGCCCCCTCACACCGCCAGGGCGTCGCGCTCGATCTCCTTGGCGCGGAGCTGGGCGAGCGCCCTCTCCACCAGGTCGGACGTGACCATGCCCGTGCGGAACGCGGCCTCCAGGACCAGCAGCGCGCCCAGGTACTCGTCCCAGCGCTCGGCATCCAGGAAGAGGTTGAGCGTGGGGAGCGCTTCGGCCTGCGCCTCGCGGAGCCGGTCCTGGCGCAGCAGGGTCGCGGCCAGATCGAGGGACGCCACCGCCGTGAAGAGCTTGAGCCCGAGCGCCGCGAGGCCGTCGCGCGACTGGCGTAGGGCGGTCTCCGCGCTCTCCAGCTCTCCGAGGTCGTGGAGCACCCGGCCCTCCATCCAGCGCAGCCGCACGGCCGCGGCGGCCGACTCCCCGCCGGACACGCTCCGGCAGAGCGCGAGCGTCCTCCTCGCCTCGGTCCGCAACCCGAGCTCCAGGGTCAGGAGCAGGTGGTTGTGGATCGCCGTCGTGAGCAGGACGGGGTCCTGCGCGGGCTCGATCCGCGCGAGCCCCTCCAGGCTCAGGCGCAGCGCGTCGTCCTCCAGGCCCTGCATCCCCGCATAGATCGAGTGCGTGATCCGGGCGCGGCCGGCCAGGCGGCGCTCGTGCGCGTGGTCATAGACGCCGGTCACGATCGACAGGAGCTGCGTCGCGCTCTCCAGGTCTCCCGACTTGCCGTGCATCGTGGCCATGAGCTCGAGCAGGTGAGCCGACAGGTGCAGGTCGTGGATCTCGTTGGCCCTGCCGAAGGCCTCCTCGAAAGCCGTGTGCGCCGCGGGGAGCCGCCCCGCCACCCGGAACGCGTTCGCCAGCTCGCCCCAGGCGCGCGCCTGGATCGCGGTCACGCCCGCCCTGCCGCAATCGCCGTGCTTGAGCTGCGCGGCCACGTCCCGCGCCACGTTCGCCAGGTGGAGCATCTGCCGCGGATCGTGGTAGCGCGCGGCCCAGCTCCGGGCGAGCAGCGCCTCGCAGACGCCGGGGCCCGAGAGGCTCATGTCGCCCTCGCGGGTCACCGCCAGGATGCCCCCGGCGCCAAGAAGTCTCCACGTTTTCAGGAACCGGTCACGCTCGCCCGCCGAAAGACGGGGCAGGGAGCGGTGGGCATAGGAGGGGAGGTCGGTGGGGAAGAAGGTCTGGCTCATGGAGAAAGGATTCTCCAGTCGTGGAGAATTTTTCGAGCCGGTCCCGGGGTGAACGTCTGGAAAATCAGACCTGCTTCCCAAGGCGTTGCGCGATCTTGGCCCTGTGCTCCAGGGCGAGGGTGCGGACGGCCTCGGGCCAGCCCTCCGGTCCCTCGACCAGCCCGGCGAGCTCGACGGCGAGGTCCGCGAGGCGGGTGGCCTCCTCAGGATCCTCGGCGGCCAGCGCGGCCTCACCGGCCTCGGCGGCGAGCGCCCAGGCGTGGTACTCGCCGGCGCCCAGCTTCACGACCGCCGCCCTCTCGCGCGCCGTGGCGAGAGCCAGGAGCCGCGGAGTCGAGCGCGGCGAGCGTCTCCAGGAACTGGCCCTCCTCGATCGGCGCCTGCCTCCGCTTGCTGGAGATCAAGTGCCAGATCTGGTGGCCGGGCCTGCCGCAGCGCGCCCCGATCTGATCCTGGCCGACATCCCGGAGCTCCCAAAGGAACCCCAGGATTCGCTTGCGAAGCGACGGATCGATTCTCATGGTCGAACAACCCCAGGATATCTGAATTTCCAGAAGAAATCGAGGTAAGCACTCCCGTATCAGCTCAAGAAGGCAGGGTATTCGGCGAAGGGAGGGCCGGGAGTGCAGATTCTTCGCCATTTTGGCGTCTTTTATTCGCCACCCCGGCGTCGCGCCATGGAACATCGTCATCTGACCGCCGAAGATGTGCTCCGATTCCTGGGGGTGGGCCTCACCCTCCCGACGCTCCGGCTCGTTGTCCGCGAGCTGCTGGCGGACTGTGCCGTCTGCCAGGAGGCGATCGAGCGGACGGCGCGGGACCATCCCGGAGCCGGCTAGCACCTCTTCGGACCTCATTCTGCCACCGCCCCGGACCTCTTCGCCGGGGCGGTTTCATTTTCGTCGAAATTGGGTCTTGACAGGACCGGAAAGTCTGGTCTACGATCTGTTCGTCGCAAGCAGTTCAAAGTACCAGTCCGAAGTACAGGAGACAGGACTCACGCCCGAGATCAATATCGATCCGGGCTTATCCAAAAGGAGATAGTCATGAGTCACGCAGGACAGCAGTTGAGTTTCACGGCCGTGGAGAAGGGCCCGGTGGCGGTGATGCCGGACAAGGCGCACCTGAAGCCGGAGCGGGTTCAGCAGCAGATGGCGAGGCTGCTGGGCTGGGAGGAGAGTCCGGGCGTGCCTGGGCTCCACCGGGTGCGCGGGTTCGCCAGCGGGATGGAGGCGGAGGCGTACGCCGGGCTGGTGTTCCGGCTGGCGACGCGCCGCCGCCAGCAGGTGAGTGTGGATCTGGCGGGCAAGCAGGTGCTCGTCACGATCCAGGGACGCCCCGGCCGCAAGGCCGGAATCACCAACGCCGGCTACGACCTGGCCTGCGCGCTGGGTTGATCGGCAAGGACGAGAAAGGAGAGATGAGTATGGCTACCACATCGCAGGCTGATTTCATCACCGACTGGCGGTTCACGATCACCACGGTGGACGCGAACGCCGCCGAGCTGGCGCCGGCGCAGGGTGACCGGGTGCAGCTCGAGGCCGTGCTGGTGAAGACGGAGGAGGCGAGGCAGCGTCAGAAGTACCACCAGGGCCAGCTCCAGCAGGCGACGCGCGACCTGGAGGCGGGTCTGGCGGAGGGGCGCAAGCTGCACGTGAAGATCCGGAACTTCATCCGCGCGATCTACGGCATGGACAGCGAGAAGCTGGTGGAGTTCCAGATGAGGCCGCGCCGTTCGGTGCGGGTGTCGAAGGAATCGAAGTCGAAGGGGGCAAAGAAAATGCCGTCGGAGGCGGGCCCCACCCTGCCCCCGACGGCCGCTCCCGAGACCGATGGCACGATCCAGAAGTAAGCGGATCCTACCATGAATTCCCCCGGGGGGGCACCCGCCCCCCGGCTTTTTCGCTCCCTCGTCTGCCAGGCCGCCGGACTTGCGAGTCCGGCCGCGCGGCAGCCAAGCAGGAGCAACAGGGATGGGGGAGCCCCCGCCCGCGGGCTCTTTGACAATCGATGGACCAACTTTCAAAACGGGGGCAGGCCCTGTGCGGCCGGGGTCTGCCCCTTCCAAATTTGGGGACGGGCCATGAGAGGGGGCGTGGCCCGTCCCTCCTGCCTTTTATGTGCAGGTGTTCAGGATACGGCTCCATGATAGACTCCAGCGCGGAAAAAATCGTGGGACAGCACGACCTGAGTTACCGGAGCTTCTTCGCCCACCGGCGCATGATCCAGGATCTCCTGCGGGAGATCGTGGGCGAACGCTGGGTGGAGCGCATCGACCTCGACACCGGCGAGCGCGTTGACGCTTCCTTCGTCTCCCCCAAGCATGAGAACCGCGAGAGCGACGTCATCTGGAAGTTCCGGCGCAAGGATGGCGGAGAACCGGTCTACGTTTACGTCCTCCTGGAGTTCCAATCGCGGCCGGACCCCTCGATGCCGGTCCGCCTGATGGGCTACGTGAGCCTCTTCTACCAGGGTCTGATGGCCAGTCAGCCAGCGGCAGGCTGGAGGAAGCTGCCGCTCGTCATCCCGGTCGTCGTCTACAATGGAGCGGAGCCGTGGAACGTCGCGACGGACCTCGGCTCCTTGATCGGCGAGCTGGACCCTTCGGCGGAGATCTACCGGCCCCAGTTGCGCTACCGGCTGGTGGACGAAGCAGCCTACCCTCGCGAGGGTTTGGCGACGCTGAACAGTCCGGTGGCCGATCTGTTCCGTATCGAGAAGAGCCGCGACTGGTGGGAGGTCCGTTCGAGCGTTCATCGGCTGCGGCAGAGCATTCCGCCGGCCGAGGCAGGTTTGCGGAAGGCGTTCGAGACCTGGCTGCAGAAGGTCATCCTGCCGCGCTTCGGACTGCCGCAGGAGGAGGTCTCCGACACGCTGACTCTGGAGGAGCTCGAAACCATGTTGGCTGACAGCATCGACCGTTGGAACCGTGAGATCCGAGAAGAGGGCCGCCAGGAGGGCCGCCAAGAGGGCCGCCAAGAGGGGGAAGCCCGAGTGGTGCTTCGGCTCCTTCGGTTGAAGTTCGGGCCTCTGGAGCCTGGGATCGAGGACCGGGTGCGGTCTGCGGACGCGGATCGTCTCCTGGAGTGGGGCGAGCGCGTTTTGACGGCCGAGAGCCTCCAGGATGTCTTCAGCGGCTGACCTCTTCTGCCCAGCCCCGGGCTGACGTCCGGGGCTACATGCCGTCGCCCCGTCGGGGCTCACTGGGAACCGGATCGCCCGCCGCCCGTTCTAATTCCTCCAGAGGCGCCTCTCCACGACGGATTCCATCCAGGAGGTGGAGAGATGAATGTTTCCGAGAAGACCGCCGTCCGCAGCGAGATCAACGTCACTCCCCTGGTCGATGTCTGCCTGGTGCTGCTGATCATCTTCATGGTGGTCACGCCGCTGCTCTACAAGCAGGTCGACGTCCAGCTCCCGAAGACGCCCGGACCGGGTCCGCTCCCGAAGGGGGAGCAGTTGATCAAGGTCGCGATCCTGGAGAGCGGCATGATCCGCGTCAACGGGCTGCCCGTGCCGCGCGAGCGTCTCGCGAGCACGTTGACCGAGATGTTTCAGCCGGACCGCCCGGTCGTGGTGGAGGGAGACCGGCGCCTCTCCTACGGCGAGGTCCGCGGCATCCTGGAGCTCATCCAGGACGCCGGCTTCCGCCAGGTGGGACTGGTGGCGGAGAGGGACGGTTAGTTCCTCGTCAAAGTCAGATTGGATAGCGTTTCATGTAGGGGCGGGGCTTGTCCCCGCCCGGGCGGGCGGAGGCCCCAGACGCGAAGATCTTTGGGATCTTCCCCCACCCGGGCGGGGACAAGCCCCGCCCCTACATCCTCAACCGGCAATTCAAGTGTGACAAGAGCACCAGGCTTGACGCCCTCCTCTCCCGGCCCTACGCTCATCCGATGACGAGCGAGCCCTCCGATCCGGCTTCCAACCCTCTCGGCGACGCGCCTCCGGTGGAGGCCAGCCCGGAAGACATCATGCGCACCTGCCCCAACTGCGGCCGGCGGCTGGAGGAGCGCCGGTGCAAGCTCTTCTGCCCCGAACCGCGCTGCGGCTTCTATCTCTCGTGCGCGGACTACTACTGAGGAGACAGATCATGAACGCAAGGCGGATTCCATGGGCCGTGCTGTGTGGAGTGCTGGCGCTGGGCGGCCCGGCGGTGGCGCAGGGACTGGGCGACGGCAGGGGTATCGATCATGTCGCCGCGCTCGTGCGGCTGGAGAATTTCGACGCCGCGGCGGAGGTCTGGACCGGGCAGCTCGGGTTCTCGGCCACGCCGGCCCTGCTCTCTCCCCTGGGGGCCAAGAACCGGCTGATCTGGTTCGGCGACCAGAGCTACCTGGAGATCGTGGCGTTCACGGAGCTCAACGAGTTCACGGCGCCGTTCCTGGCCTTTCTGGAGGACCACGAAGGGGCCAAGTTCTACGGCACCGAGGTGGTGGACGCCGCGCAGGCGATGACGTTCCTCACCGGCGTCGGCTATGCCAACGTCGGCCCGTTTCCGGCGCCGCCCCTCACGATCGAATCGACCGGTGAGGTCGTGGGCTTGAGTCCGCTCTGGCGCTCGATCATCCTTCTCGGTCCGGTCGCTCCCGACAACTCGAACTTCCTCCTGGACTACGACGAGGCCCAGGTGCAGCAGATGTTCACGGATTTTCCGGTCCTGGCGCCGCAGCCGCATGCCAACACGGCGCAGAGGATCGACACGCTCTGGCTCGTGGTGGCGGACCTGGACGCGGCCATCGCGTTCTACGAGGGCCTGGGTCTCGACGTTCGCTTCGAGCACAAGAAGATCCACTACCTGGGCGCCCGCGGCGCGGAGGTGCGGTACCACGGCAGCACCCTGGCCCTGTTGCAGCCGGATGGGCCGGGCCTGGTCGCGGATTTCGCGGCGGACCGTGGAGAGGGCATCCTGGGTGCGAGCATCCAGGTCGGCGATCTCGACGCCGCCCGAGCTCTCGTTTCCGGCAACACCGGCCTGAGCCTGCAGATCTTCCGGGACAGCGGCCGGGACCGCTTCCTGATTCCAGCGTCGCTGACCCACGGCTTTCTGGTCGAGATGGTCGAGTAGCAGGAGGCGGCCGGGCGCCGCCTCTTGCTTCATTCCCGCCCATCTGCGACAATCTCCCCGTACTCACGCAGCGAAGTCATTGACGTCTACGGAGTTAGCCCCGAACGAAGTGCCTATTCTCGAGCCGGAAGCAGCGCTCTATCCCCCCACTCTCTTCGAAGGTCAGGAAGGGGCGTCCCCTTGGCGGGTGGCGCGGGTGCGGAGCCGCCAGGAGAAAGTCCTGGCCCGCCATCTCCTGGGGAGCGGGGTCGGGTTCTACCTGCCCCTGGAGCGCCGGGAGGTGCGGCGCGGGGGGCGGCGCTTCGTGTCGCACCTGCCTCTCTTCCCGGGGTACGTGTTCTTCCGGGGGGAGAAGGCCGCGGCGCTGCGGAGCCAGGTGATCGTGAGCCTGCTCGAGGTCCACGACCAGCGGCTCCTGGGCCGCGAGCTGGCCGAGCTGTGGGCGCTCCAGAAGGCGGGGCTGCCCCTGGTCGCCCTTCCCTGGCTCGGACCGGGCGATGCCGTGCGGATCGTGGACGGGCCGCTCCAGGGGTGCACCGGGACCGTGCTGCGGGAGAAGGGCCGGCTGCGGCTGGTGGTCTCGGTGACCTTCCTGCGGCAGTCGGTCGCCGCCGAGCTGCCGCGGGAGGCGCTCGCGCCTCTCGCCAAGGCCGGGTAGGAAGAAAGGACATCAAGGACACCAAGGACCGCAAGGACAACAGGGACAAAAAAGCCCGGTCCGGGCGTCCTTGTGGTCCTTGGTGTCCTTGATGTCCTTTCCGGAGGTGTCGGTGACGATGTACACCGAAAGGGGCGGAGCCCGCCCGGGGGGATAGCGAGGGCCTATGACAGAATCACACTCGGCCGCCAATCTGCGCAGCCGCATCGAGGGACGCACCGCCCGCGTGGGCATCATCGGCCTCGGCTACGTGGGCCTGCCGCTCGCGCTGGCCTTTGCCGAGCGCGGCTTTCCCGTGATCGGGTTCGACGTGGACCCGGCCAAGGTCGAGGCGCTCGGCCGCGGCGAGTGCTACATCCGCCATCTCGACGCGGAGCGGGTGCGTGCCCAGACCGGGTCGGGCCGCTTCGTGGCCACCGCCGACTACGAGCGCCTGCCCGAGGCGGACGCGATCCTGATCTGCGTGCCCACGCCGCTGACCCGGCAGCGCGAGCCCGAGCTGCGCTACGTGCGCACCACGGCCGAGGAGATCGGCCGGCGGCTGCGGCCCGGGCAGCTCGTGGTGCTCGAATCGACCACCTATCCCGGCACCACCGAGGAGCTGCTCCTGCCGCGGCTCAACGCGCTCGGCCTGCGCTGCGGCGAGGACTTCTTCCTCGCCTTCTCGCCCGAGCGCGAGGACCCCGGCAACCCGAAGTTCTCGACGACCAACATCCCGAAGCTCGTGGGCGGCGTCGATCCGGTGTCGGCCGACCTGGCGCAGGCGCTCTACGACCAGGTGGTGCCGAGCACGGTGCGGCTGTCCTCCGCCCGCGCGGCCGAGGCGGCGAAGCTGCTGGAGAACGTCTTCCGGGCGGTCAACATCGCCCTGGTCAACGAGCTCAAGGTGATCTACGACCGTATGGACATCGACATCTGGGAGGTGCTCGACGCGGCGGCGACCAAGCCGTTCGGGTTCATGCGCTTCGATCCGGGGCCGGGGTGGGGCGGGCACTGCATCCCTCTCGATCCGTTCTATCTCTCCTGGAAGGCGCGCGAGCACGGCATCACGACCCGCTTCATCGAGCTGGCGGGCGAGGTCAACGTGCGCATGCCGGAGTACGTGATCGACAAGCTGATCCTCGCCTTGAACGACCGCGGCCGGGCGGTCAAGGGGAGCCGGGTTCTGGTCCTCGGTCTCTCGTACAAGCGGGACATCGACGATCCGCGCGAGAGCCCGGCGTTCGAGGTGCTGGACCGGCTGCTGCGGCTGGGCGCGGTGGTGAGCTATCACGATCCGCACGTGCCGGTCGCGCCGGGGATGCGGTCGTGGCCCGACCTGCCGGCGATGCAGTCGGTGGCGCTCACCGCCGAGGCGCTGGCGGCGAGCGACGCCGTGATCGTGGTGACCGATCATGCCGCGGTCGATTACGAGCTGGTGGCCAGGCACGCTCCGCTGATCGTGGACACGCGCGGGGTGTATCGCGGACGGAACGGCAAGGTGGTGAAGGCTTGATCCCGAATTTCACGGGTGTTCCCGTGCTCGTCACCGGCGGCGCCGGGTTCATCGGGTCGCACCTGGTGGACGCGCTGGCCGCCCGGGGCGCGCGGGTACGGGTGCTGGACAACCTTTCGACCGGCCGGCGGGAGAATCTGCCGGACGTGGTGCTGATCGAAGGGGACATCCGGGAGGCCGCGGTCTGCCGCGCTGCCTGCGCAGGGGCCGAGTATGTCTTCCACCAGGCGGCCCTGGGCTCGGTGCCCCGGTCGCTTTCCGATCCCGGCTCGTCGATCGCGGTGAACGTGACCGGGACGGCGAACGTGTTCGCGGCGGCGCGGAAGGAGGGGACTCGGCGGGTGATCTACGCGTCCTCCTCCAGCGTGTACGGAGACGGCGAGACGGTGGTGAAGCGGGAGGGGGAGGAGGGCCGGCCGCTCTCGCCCTACGCGGCTTCGAAGGCGATGGGAGAGGAGCTGGCGGAGGTCTTCGGCCGGTGCTATGGCCAGGAGCTGATCGGCTTGCGCTACTTCAACGTCTACGGCCCGCGGCAATCGCCGGACGGTCCTTACGCAGCCGTGGTGCCGCGCTTCTTCCAGGCCTGCGCTGCCGGGGAGGCGCCGGTGATCCACGGCGACGGCGAGCAGAGCCGCGACTTCACCTGGGTGGGCGATGCCGTGCTCGCGAACCTGCTGGCCGCGGGCGCTTCGGCGGCGGCCTGCGGCCGGTCGTACAACGTGGCCCGGGGCGAAGCGACCACGGTCAACGAGCTGGCGGAGCGGGTGCGCGAGCTGGTCGGGTCCGGAGCCCTTCCTCGCCACGAGCCGCCGCGGCCGGGGGACGTGCGCCACTCGCAGGCCGACACCTCCGCGGCCGAGGCGCGGCTCGGGTTCCGCGCCGAGGTCGGCCTCCGCGAAGGTTTGGAGCGCACATGGCGGTCGTGAAGGACATGCCGGTGACCGTGATCGAGCCGAGCCAGGGCTGGGTGGCGGTGCGGCTGGACGAGCTGTGGGAGCACCGCGAGCTGCTCTACTTCTTCGTCTGGCGCGACGTGAAGGTGCGCTACAAGCAGACGGCGCTCGGCGCGGCCTGGGCGGTGCTCCAGCCGCTCCTCACCATGCTGATCTTCACGATCTTCTTCGGCCGCATGGCGGGCATTGGCTCGGAAGGGGTGCCGTACCCGATCTTCTCCTACGCCGGCCTGCTCCCGTGGACGTTCTTCGCGCAGGGATTGGGACAGGCCTCGAACAGCCTGGTCGGCTCGGCGGGCCTGCTCAAAAAGGTTTATTTCCCGCGCCTGATCGTGCCGGTGGCCGCGGTGCTGGGCGGGCTGGTGGACTTCGCGGTGGCGTTCGTGGTGCTGATCGGGATGATGTTCTGGTACGGCGTCCAGCCCGGCCTGGGCGTGCTGCTGCTGCCTTTGCTGCTGCTGCTCTCCGCGGCCGCGGCCCTGGGCACGGGGCTGTTTCTCTCGGCGCTCAACGTGGAGTTCCGGGACGTGCGGTACGTGATGCCGTTCTTCATCCAGCTCCTTCTTTTCGTGACGCCGGTGATCTATCCGGCGAGCAAGGTGACGGCGAAGCTGGAGGAGATGGGATTGCCCGGCTGGCTCTACGGCCTGAATCCCATGGCCGGCGTGATCCAGGGCTTCCGGTGGTCGCTCCTGGGCTCGGGGATGAACCCCGGGCCGCTCCTCGCCGCGGGAACCGTGGTGACCGTCCTCCTCCTGGCCGGCGGCCTGTTCTACTTCCGCCGGATGGAGCGGACGTTCGCGGACATCGTATGAGCTTTCTGGGAAGATCCGGCTGCCTGTTGATCGGCGAGGTGGCCCAGGCGCACGACGGCAGCCTGGGGGCGGCGCACGCCTTCATCGACGCGATCGCGGCGGCCGGGGCGGACGCGGTGAAATTCCAGACCCACATCGCCGCGGCCGAGAGCACGCCGGGCGAGCCCTGGCGGGTGCGCTTCAGCCGCCAGGACGAGAGCCGCTACGACTACTGGAAGCGGATGGAATTCACGGCGGAGCAGTGGGCGGGGCTCAAGGTCCACGCGGAGGAGCGCGGGCTCCTCTTCCTCAGCTCACCGTTCTCGGTGGAAGCCGCGGAGATGCTCGAACGGCTGGGCATGAAGGCGTGGAAGGTCGCCTCGGGCGAGGTGAGCAATCCGGTGCTCCTGGATTATCTGATCGGTACGGGAAAACCGATCCTGCTTTCCACCGGCATGAGCCCGCTCGAAGAGATCGACGCGGCGGTGAAGAAAGTCCGGGCACCGCTTGCCGTGATGCAATGCACGACCGCCTATCCGTGCCCGCCGGAGAAGCTGGGTTTGAACCTCATCCCCTTCTTCCGCGAGCGCTACGGCTGCGCGGTGGGCTTGTCCGATCACTCGGGGACGATCTATCCCGGCCTGGCCGCCTTGACCCTGGGTGCGGAGGTGCTGGAGGTGCACGTGACGCTGAGCCGCGAGGCGTTCGGGCCGGACGTGCCCGCGTCGCTGACCACGGCCGAGCTGCGGCAGCTCGTCGAAGGGGTGCGCTTCCTCGAGCGTGCGCTGCCGGTGGACAAGGACGCCATGGCCGTCGAGATGGAGCCGCTGCGGCGGATGTTCACGAAGAGCGTGGTGGCGCGCTGCGACCTGCCGGAGGGCACGGTGCTGGCGCCGGAGCACCTGGCGGTGAAGAAGCCCGGCGGCGGTGTTGCGCCCGCGAGGATGGCGGAGCTGATCGGCGGACGGCTGCGGCGCGCGGTGAAGGCCGACGAGCCGCTGCGCGCGGAGGACCTGGATTGAGCCTGAAGCGCGGAATCGGGCTCCTGCTCGTCGTGGCCCTGGCCTACGGGGTCCTGATCCCCTGGCTGGGTTACTACTGGGACGACTGGCTGGTCTTCGCCGAGGCTCACATGGGCCCGGGCTTCGAGATCGCCGAGCGGCAGTTCAGGCCGCTGCTCTGGGATGCGCGCACGGCCACTCTCGGGCTGCTCGGCGAGCGCCCTCTGGGCTGGCATCTGCTGGCTCTGCTCGCGCGCGGGCTGCTCGCGCTCGCCTTCGGGTGGACCGCGAGCGGGCTCTGGCCGGAGCGCAGGCTGGAAACGGCCGCGGCGAGCCTCCTGTTCGCGGTCTACCCCGGCTTCAGCGGCCAACCTCTCGCGGCGATCTACAGCCACGTCCTGCTGCAGTTCGCGATCCACCTCGCCTCGTTCGGAGCGATGGTGCATGGCCTCCGGCGGCCTCGCCTGATGCTCCCGATGACCCTGCTGGCGCTGGGGCTCCTCGCGCTCAGCCTTCTGCTCAGCGAATACTTCGTGGGTCTCGAGCTCCTTCGTCCGGCACTGCTCTGGATGGCCATGGAGCGCTCGCCGGACAGGCCCGCCGGGACCTGGCGTGCCGTCCTGCGCCGCTGGTCGCCCTACATGGCGCCGCTGGCGATCTACGTGATCTGGCGGTTCGCCTTTTCCGGGGCGCCCGAGAGCTACGATCCTGCGCTGGCGTTGGGGAACGCGCTGAATCACCCGATCGCGGCTCTGGCTTCGCGGGCGCGCATCATCCTTGCCGACCTCGTGAGCCTGGGGCCCATGGCCTGGGCACAGGTTCTGGGGCCGGATCTCCTGCCGGAGGACGATTCGCAGCGCGCGGTCGTGCTCTCCTGGGCCGTGTCGGCCGCGGTCGCCGCGGTCGCCGCGGCCGTGCTGCGGTCGCGCCGGCCCGGCCTGGAGGGTGCCGGGGCGGGGATCGCCTGGGGACGCGAGGCGTTCGGGCTCGGCCTGGTTGCGAGCTGCCTCGGACAGCTCCCTCTCTGGCTCGCGGGGCGTGGCATCCGGCTCGGCACGCTCTTCGACCGCTACGGCCTGCCGGCGGCCGTGGGCTCGTCGCTGGCGGCGGCGGGCCTGATCTTCCTGCTGGTGAGGACGCGCCGGCAGCAGGCCGCCTGCGTCGCCATCCTGGTCGGCCTGGCAGCGGGCGTCCACGTGCGGAACGCGAACCAGTACCGGCTCGACTGGGCCGCGCAGAGGAGCTTCTTCTGGCAGCTGAGCTGGAGGCTTCCCGATCCTCCTTGCGGCGCCCGGCTGCTGGTGTCGACCGGCGGCCAGGCCATGGCCTACACCAGCGATCACGCGCTGGCGGTGCCGGTCAACTGGATGTTCCCGCGCCACCGCGGGCCTTGCGAGCTCCAGGTGCGCGGCGGGAGCGGCGCCGTCCGGCCCGGGGAGGGAGTGACGGCCGACTACAGGCCGCCGGCGTGCCTGCGCGTGGCGGCTCCGGCTCCGCCGCCTGCCTCCTCGGCCGCCGCCGTTCCGGAGGAGGTGTTCGGCGCCGAGCCTGCGCACGGCTGGTGCTTCTTCTTCCAGCAGGCGGAGCTGGCCCGCGCGCGCGGGGACGGCAAGGCCCTGGCGCGATGGGGCGAGGAGGTCCGCCGGCGCGGCCTGGGGCCGGCGGACGACGCGGAGTGGACCGCCTTCCTCGGGGAGGACCTGTGAGGGTGCCCGCGCTGGCCGCGCTGGCCGGGGCGCTCCTGGCCGGGGCTGCTCTGATCCCTTATGGGCCGGGCATGACCCCGGACTCCGTGCACTACCTCTCCGCCGCGGAGAACCTCCGGCAGGGGATGGGCTATGCCACCGCGGTGGTCCCCTGGAACGGCCCCTGGCCCCGCCCCCTGGTCGAGTGGCCGCCTCTCTATCCGCTCGCCCTGGTCGCGGCCCTGGCCCTGGGCGGCGCGGTCGCCGGCCCCTGGGTCCTGAACGCGTTGCTCCTGGCCGCCAGCACCTGGCAGGCGGCTCGCCTCTCCGGGCCGGCGCCGCTCCTCGGAAGCCTGATCTTCCTGGCATCGCCGGCCGTGGTCCTGGTCCACGGCTACGTCTGGAGCGAGCCCCTGTTCCTGCTGCTCGTGCTCCTGTCGTTGCAGGCCCAGGAGAGGCTCCTGGCGGAGCCCGGACCCGGACGCCTGGTGTCCGCGGCGGCGTTGACGGGGCTCGCCTGCCTGACCCGCTACCTCGGCGCGACCCTGGTGGTCTCCGGCGCGCTGGCGCTGGCCGGGCGCAGGCGCCCTCTCCAGGCGCTCGCCTATGCCGCGCTGTCGGCCGCGCCGCTGGGCCTCTGGCTGATCCGCAACCGGATCGTGGCCGGCAGCCTCACAGGGGAGCGCACCGCCAGCGGCCGGGAGCTGCCCGAGCTGATCCGCGAGGCGGCGCGGACGCTGGGCGGCTGGATGGTCCCCCTGGACGGTCCGCTGCCGAGGTATGCCGCCCTGGCGGCGCTGCTGGCGCTCGGCGCGGTCCTGCTCCGCTCGGCCGCGCGCGAGGACGTCCCCTGGCTGGCGTTCCTCGGGGTCTACCTGCTCGCCGTGATCTCCCTGGCGCGGATCGTGGCCTTTGACCCGCTCACCACGCGCCTGCTGGTCCCGGTCGTCCCCTCCCTGGCGGTCCTGGCGGCCCGGCGTCTCGTCCCGGGGAGGAGGGTCCTGGCCGCGGCCGGAGTGGTGCTGCTGATCGCGGGTCCGGCGCTGGTCACGGCGCGGGAGCTGGCCTACGCGGCCCTGGTCACGAAGGGGCGCGGCTATCGGGCGGCGAAATGGCGGGAGACCGAGGCGGTCCGCCTCGCCGAGCGCGGGCAGGGTCCGTTCGCCGGCGACGGGACCCTCTACAGCGACGCCGCGGACCTGCTGTCGCTCTACTCGGGGAGACCGGTCCGGTTCCTGCCCGCGGCCTCGACGCCGCCGGCGGAGCTGCGCCGGGCCATGGCGGATCGGGGCTCCGCGATCGTGCTCGTGCGGCCGACCCTGCCGGGGCTGCTCGGACGGGAGGACCTGCTGCGGTCGCCGTTCTTCCGCCTGGAGCGGACGCTGGGGCAGGGGGCGGTGCTCGTCCCCGCCGGAGGAATGTGATGTCAGGCAAGCGCCGCGTGTGCGTCGTGGTCACCGCCCGGCCGAGCTACAGCCGGATCAAGACCGCGCTTCAGGCCATCCTGAGCCATCCCGAGCTGGAGCTGCAACTCGTGGTCGCCGCCTCCGCCCTGCTCGACCGCTACGGCATGGCCGTGCGCAACATCGAGGAGGACGGCTTCGACATCGCGGCCCGGGTCTACATGGTGCTGGAGGGGGAGAACCTCGCCACCATGGCGAAGACGACCGGCCTGGGGCTGCTCGAGCTGGCCACGGTCTTCGACAACCTGAAGCCGGACGTGGTGGTCACGGTCGCCGACCGCTACGAGACGCTGGCCACGGCCGTGGCAGCCTCCTACATGAACATCCCCGTGGCCCACGTCCAGGGCGGAGAGGTGACGGGCTCGATCGACGAGAAGGTGCGCCACGCCGTGACCAAGCTCGCGGACCTGCACTTCGTCTCCACGGAAAAAGCGGCGGAGCGGGTGGTGCGCATGGGGGAGGAGCCGGCCAAGGTGTTCGTCACCGGCTGCCCGTCGATCGACCTGGCCGTCGAGGTGATGGAGCGGCCGGAGCTGGACTTCGATCCGTTCGAGAGGTACGGCGGCGTGGGCGCGCCGGTGGACCTCTCCGGCGGCTACCTGGTGGTGATCCAGCACCCGGTGACCACGGAATACGAGCTGGCGCGGCAGCAGGCGGTCGAGACGCTCGATGCCGTCACGGAGATCGAGCTGCCGACGCTCTGGTTCTGGCCCAACGTGGACGCGGGATCGGACGGCACTTCCAACGCCATCCGCTCCTTCCGCGAGCTGCACGCTCCCAAGAACATCCACTTTTTCAAGAACATGCAGCCCACGGATTTCCTGCGGTTGCTGTACTCCTCCCGCTGCCTGGTGGGGAACTCCAGCGTGGGCATCCGCGAGTGCGCCTACCTGGGAGTGCCGACGGTGAACATCGGCACGCGGCAGTCGGGGCGCGATCGCGGGCGAAACGTGATCGACGTGGGCTACGACCGTGACGAGATCGTCGCAGCGATCAGAAAACACCTGGGCAACGGGCGGTGCGCGAGCGATCCGATCTACGGCCACGGCAAGGCGGGCGAGCGCATCGCGGAGCTGCTGGCCGGGCAGCCGCTCGGGATCGAGAAGAGGTTGACCTACTGATGCGGGTGCTCGGGATCGTTCCGGCGCGCGGCGGCTCCAAGGGGATCCCGGGCAAGAACGTGCGTCCGCTGGGTGGAAAACCGCTGCTCGTCCACACGGCCGAGGCGGCGCTCGCGGCGCGCCGGCTGTCCCGCGTTGTGCTCACGACCGACGACGAGCGCATCGCCGAGATCGGCCGCGGCTGCGGGCTGGAGGTCCCCTTCCTGCGGCCGGCCGAGCTGGCGATGGACGACACGCCGACCCTGCCGGTGCTCCAGCATGCCGTGACCGAGCTGGAGAAAAAGGGGGACCGCTTCGACGCGGTCTGCCTGCTCCAGCCCACGAGCCCCTTCCGCCGCGCCGGGGACATCGACGGCTGCATCGAATTGCTGGAGACAGAGGGACTCGACGCCGTGGTCTCCGTGCTGCCGGTCCCGCCGGAGCACAACCCGCACTGGGTCTACTTCCGCGACCGCGAGGGCCTGCTGCGGCTCGCGACTGGCGAGGATCAGCCGATCCCGCGGCGCCAGGAGCTGCCGCCGGCCTTCCACCGCGACGGCTCCGTCTATGTGACCCGGCGCGACGTGCTCATGGAGGAGAACAGCCTCTACGGGAGACGGCTCGGCGGTTTCCTGGCGGATTCCCGGAGCGTGAACCTCGATACCCCCGCTGACTGGGAGCGGGCCGAGAGGCTCTTCTGACATGTGCGGGATTGCGGGCATCTTCGGATCTGACACCTCGGGGATCGAGGCCATGGTGGCCGCCCTCGGCCACCGCGGCCCGGACGGCCGTGGAATCCATCGCGACGGCGATGCGGCGCTGGGCCACACGCGCCTGAGCATCATCGACCTCTCGGACTGCGGTCTGCAGCCCATGTCCGATCCCACGGGCCGCTGGTGGATCGCCTTCAACGGCGAGATCTACAACTACCTGGAGCTGCGCTCCGAGCTCGACCGGGATTTCCGCACGGGCACCGACACCGAGGTGCTGCTCGCGGCCTGGGCGGCCTGGGGTCCGGCGTGCCTGGACCGCCTGATCGGGATGTTCGCCTTTCTCCTCTGGGACGAACGGGAGAGGACCCTGTTCGCGGCGCGCGACCGCTTCGGCGTCAAACCGCTCTACTTCCACGAGGCCGGAGGCGCGCTCCGGATCGCCAGCGAGATCAAGGCCCTGCACGCGGCCGGTGTGCCGGCCGAGCCCGATGCCGCGGCCTGGGCCACCTATCTCGCGTTCGGGCTCAAGGACCACTCCAAGAGCACGTTTTGGACCGGCATCCAGGCGCTCCCGGCCGGCTCGCTGCTGCGCTGGTGCGACGGGAACGGGTCGGTTCGCCGCTGGTACGACCTCGCGGAGCGGGTAGGCATGGAGCTGGACCCCCGGTCCGACGAGGCCGTGATCGAGGAGTACCGCGGCCTTCTCGAAGACTCCGTGCGCCTGCGCTTCCGCTCCGACGTGCCGGTGGGGATCAACCTGAGCGGCGGCCTCGACTCGTCCACGCTCCTCGGGCTCGTGCAGCGGGTCCAGGGGCCGGAGAGCGACATCCAGGCGTTCACGTTCGTCACCGGCGACCCGGCCTACGACGAGCTCCCCTGGGTCGAGCAGATGCTGGCCCGCACCTGCCATCCGCTGGTGGTCTGCTCCCTCGCTCCGGAGGAAGTACCGGCGCTGGCCGAGTCGGTCGCCCGCTCCGCGGACGAGCCCTTCGGCGGCCTCCCGACCCTGGCCTACGCCCGGCTCTTCGAGCGCGCGCGGGAGGCCGGCGTGGTCGTGCTCCTGGACGGCCAGGGCATGGACGAGCAGTGGGCGGGCTACGACTACTACCGGACCGCGGTGAACGGATCGGCGCCCCTGATCCAGGGGATGCAGCGGAGCCCTGTGCGGCCGGAGTGCATCGTGCCCGAGCTGCGGGCCCTGGCCTGGCAGGAGCTGGCTCCGTACGCGGCTCCGTTCCCGGACAGGCTCCGCAATCTCCAGTTCCGCGACATCTGCTTCACCAAGATCCCCCGCGCCCTGCGCTTCAACGACCGGGTCTCCATGCGCGCCTCGACCGAGCTGCGGGAGCCCTTCCTGGACCATCGCCTGGTGGAGCTCGCCCTGCGGCAGCCTGCCGAGCGCAAGATCCGGGACGGGCAGCAGAAGTGGATGCTCCGCTGCCTGGCTTCCGAGCTGCTGCCGAAAGGTGTTGTCGAGGCGCCCAAGCGGCCGCTCCAGACGCCGCAGAGAGAGTGGCTGCGCGGCCCGCTGCGCGAGTGGGCCGCGGGCCGGATCGAGCGCGCCCTTGAAACCGGGTGGCTCGAAGCGGACGCGGTGCGGCGCGAGTGGCGGGCCTTCTGCGCGGGCGAGGGGGACAACAGCTTCTTCGTCTGGCAGTGGATCGGGATGGGATTGACGGCATGAGCGAGCTTGCGAGCGGCCTGGCGATCCGCGTCGAGGGTGTCGGCAAGCGCTACCGGATTGGCGCCCGCCGGGAGCCCTACCAGACCCTGCGCGAGGCGATGGTCCGCCTGGCGTCGGCCCCCTTCCGCGGGCGGAACGCGACGTCGGCCGACGTGTTCTGGGCCGTACGAGACGTCTCCTTCCAGGTCCGGCACGGCCAGGCCATCGGGGTCATCGGCCACAACGGGGCAGGGAAGAGCACCCTGCTCAAGCTCCTGGCCCGGATCTCCGAGCCGACGGAGGGCAGGATCCTCCTGCGGGGCCGGGTGGGGAGCCTGCTGGAGGTCGGGACCGGCTTTCACCCCGAGCTGACCGGACGGGAGAACGTCCTCCTCAGCGGAGCCATCATGGGCATGAAGCGCGCGGACGTGCTCCGGAAGTTCGATCAGATCGTCGCGTTCGCCGGCGTCGAGCGCTTCGTGGATACGCCGGTGAAGCACTTCTCGTCCGGCATGTACCTGCGGATGGCCTTTGCCGTGGCGGCCCACCTGGAGCCCGAGATCCTGCTCGTGGACGAGGTCCTGGCGGTCGGGGACGCGGAGTTCCAGAAGAAGTGCCTGGGCAGGATGGGGGAGGTGGCCGGCGAGGGCCGGACCGTGATCTTCGTGAGCCACAACCTGAGCGCGGTCGAGCGCCTCTGCGACATGGCGCTGGTCCTGCGGCACGGACGGCTGGAGTTCGAGGGCCCTGCCTCCGAGGCCATCACCCACTACCTGGCATCCACCGCGAACGGCGAGCGGAGCCTGCCCCTGGCCGCCTCGCGGCCCGGCTTCGGCCGCGTGCGCTTCCGCCGTGTCGCCGTCGGAGACGCGTGCCCGGTCGTGAGGTCGGGAGACCCGCTGTCGATCGAGCTGGAATACGAGGTCTTCGAGCCCGTGCCGGATGCCAAGGTCCAGCTCACCTGGTACAACCTGATGGGAGAGAAGCTGTTCATCTGCTCCACGGAGCTCGCCGGCATGAGGATGGCGGATCTGCCCGGCCCCCTGGGGATGATCCGGCTGGACATCCCATCCCTCCCTCTCAACGCGGGGACGTACAAGGCCAGCGTCCTGGTCCGGAGCGCCTGGAGCATGGAGGACTTCCTCCTCGAGGCGCTGGAGATCGAGGTCGTGGGCGGCGACTTCTTCGGCACGGGGGCTTCCCTTCCGGCGGACGGCGCCAGCTTCCTGGTCCCGCACTCGTTCGAGCTCTCGGCCCTGGCCGGCAGGGTCGTGAAGGCGCCGTGAGCACGTTGCTCTACTCCAACGTCTCCGATCCGCGCCAGGGGGGCGGGCTGCCCTACGTGCTGGCGATCGCCGCGGCGCTGTCGCAGGTGGACCGGGTGCGGGTCCGCTTCCCCGCGGCCCTGTGCCTGGACCTGGCGCGGCAGCTCTTCCCGGTGCCGCTCGACGGGCTGAGCCTGGAGGCCGATCCGCGGCCCTCTTCACTGCTCCGGGAGCTGGCGGACGTGGCGGCGTGGCATCCGAGGGTGATCGTCCAGGCGACCGAGGTGCCGCGCCTGCGCGGGCTGCGCAATGCCCATCTGCTCTGCGAGTTTCCCTTCCAGCGCCGCCTGGGACCGGGATCGCGCCTGCGCCTGCGTCTGTTCCGGTCGGTCGTGGCCAACTCCGCCTACACGGCGCGCTGGATCGAGCGGCGGTGGGGCCGGCCGGCCCGGGTGCTCCATCCGCCGGTCTTCCCGATCCCGCCGCGCGAGAAGCGCCCCTGGATCGTGGCCGTCGGCCGGTTCGCCGGCGGCGGCCGTTCCAAGCGGCAGGTGGAGATGATCGAGGTGTTCCGGGCGGCCTTCCGGACGGGGGAGCTCGCGGGCTGGGAGCTGCACCTGGTGGGCACGGCCCAGGACCCGGAGTACGTGCGCCGCGCCGCGGAGGCGGCGCGCGGGCTGCCGGTGGTCCTTCACCTGGACGCGCCGCGTGCGGAGCTGGAGGAGGTCTGCGGCGCGGCTTCCCTGTTCTGGCACTTCACGGGTGTGGGGGAGGACCAGGAGGCCGTGCCCGAGCGGATGGAGCACTTCGGCATCGCCACGGCCGAGGCCATGAGCGCCGGCGCCGTGCCGGTGGTCGTGGCGCGCGGCGGGCAACCGGAGATCGTGGGGGAGGCGGGCGTGCTCTGGGAGACGCCGGAGGATTGCGCGGAGGCCACGCGGCGGCTCTGCGCGGACGGCGCGCTCCTCGCCCGGCTCGGCGAAGCGGCCCGGAGCCGCGCTGCCGCCTTCGCCTTTCCCCGGTTCGCCGAGCGCGCGCGGGAGCTGTTCGCGGCATGAGGGTGCTCTTCGTCTCCTGGCACTGCCTGGACGGCACGGCCGAGGGGCTCGCCTCCGCCCGGCTGGCCTCCGCCCTGGCGCGGCGCGGGCACGAGGTGACGCTCCTCAGCCGCGTGCAGAGCCGGGCGCCGGAGGGGGTGGAGGCTCACCTCCTGGAGCCCGAGCCGTTCCACCACTTCGATCTGGACCGCTGGGGGCGTCTCGGCGCGCTGCCGCACCTGCTGCGCGGCTGCACGGTCGAGGAGAAGGGCTGGGTCCGGGCCGTGGCGCGGAGGGCCTTGGAGCTCGGGCCGTTCGACGTGCTCCACAGCCGGCTCAACCGGGCGGCGAGCCACCTGGCCGCGCTGGCCGTCCTCGGCAAGACCCGGCTCCCCTGGTGCGCCTACTTCAGCGATCCCTGGCCGCATCACCTCTACCCGGAGCCCTACCGCTTCACGGTCGGCCCGCTCTCCCGCCGCCGGCTGGAGCTCTCCCTGAACGCCATGCTGTGCCGGGCGGACAGCCTGGTCTTCCCGTCGGTCCGGCTGCGCGACTGGCTCCTCTCCGGCCGCCGCGAGCGGTTCCGGGCCAAGTCGTTCGTCGCTCCCCACCTGGGCGAGCCGGCGGCGGGGCCTCCTCCGGCCAACGGCCTGCTCCACATCCGCCACGCCGGGTTCCTGATGAAGGAGCGCAAGATCGGGCCGCTGCTCGCCGCCCTGGAGCGGCTCCGCCCCGAGGTGAGGGAGGATCTCCGGATCGAGCTCGCCGGCCGCCATGCCGTCCCGCCGCAGGTGCCCGCTGCGCTCGCCCGCGCCGTCTCCTTCGAGCCCTCCATGCCGCCCGCTGCGGTCCGCGCCTGGATGGCGGGGGCCGATGTGGCGCTCCTCGTCGAGGCCGCTCTCGCGGAGGGGATCTTCTTTCCCTCCAAGCTGTCGGACTACCTCGCCGGCGGGCGGCCGATCCTCGCCCTGAGCCCCCGCCGCGGAGTCGCCGCCGACCTCCTGGCCGAGGGCGGAGGGGTGCTGGTGGAGCCGGAGGACGAGGCTGGGATCGCCGCGGCCCTGGAACGACTGCACGGCCTCTGGCGCGAGGGGCGGCTGGCCGAGCTGGCTCCCCGGCCCGAGCAGGCCGCGGCCGTGTCGGAGGGCGCGGTGGTGCCGGTCTACGAGCGGGCGTTCGAGAAGGCGCGCCGGTGAAAGTCGTGATGGTGGTGCCCGACGGCATGGGCATCCGCAACTTCCTCTACACCCGCTTCCTGGACCTCCTGTCCGCGGAGGCCGAGGTGGTGGCCTGGCACGTCCTGCCGGAGCATGTGCTCGCGACCCAGGAGGGCCGGCCGGTCCGCTTCGAGCCGCTGCCTTACGTGCGCGAGGGGCTGGCCGCGCGGATGCTGCGCCAGGCGAAGATCTACTCCCAGCTCTACTGGCGCTACGAGGAGGACGCGGCCGAGGTGATGCTCCGCTTGCGGCGGCTGTCCGGCGGTTTACTCCCCTGGGCGGTCGGCCACGCCGCCCGTCTCATCGGGCGGTCCCTGCCCACGCCGGAGGGCGCGGCCTGGCTCGACCGGTGCCATGCCGCGGCGGCCTCGGGCAACGGCGGGCTCTCCCCGTTCGAGACATTCCTGGAGCGAGAGGCGCCGGACCTGGTGTTCTGCACCCACCAGCGGGCGAGCCGGGCGGTGCCGGCGCTGCTGGCCGCGCGGCGGCTGGGCATCCCCACGGCCACCTTCATCTACTCGTGGGACAACCTGCCCAAGGGGCGGATGGCCGTCCACGCCGATCACTTCCTGGTCTGGAGCGAGCGGATGAAGGCGGAGCTCCTGGGCTACTACCCGGAGGTCCGCGAGGAGCGTGTCCACGTGGTGGGGACCCCCCAGTTCGAGCCTCATCTCGACCCGGCGCTGGCGGTGCCGCGCGAGGCGTTCCTGGCCGGATTGGGGCTCGATCCGGGCCGCCCCGTGGTCTGCTTCTCGGGCGACGACGTGGCGACCTCCCCCTTCGACCCGGCCTACCTGGCGGACCTGGCGCGGGCGGTGCGGGCACTGCCCGAGCCCCGGCCCCAGATCCTCTTCCGCCGCGTGCCGACCGACTCCGGCGGCCGCTACCGGCCGGTCCTGGAGTCCTTCCCGGAGATCGCGGTCTGCGATCCGGCGTGGCGGGCGGGGGAGGGGGACTGGACGCAGGAGGTCCCCCTGCCCCAGGATCCGGGCCTGCTCGCGAACGTGGCGCGCCACTGCGACCTGGTGGTGAACCTGGGCTCGACCATGGGGATGGACTTCGCCGTCTTCGACAAGCCGGCGGTCTACGTCGCCTATGATCCACCCGGCATCGGCGGCCGGAAGGTCATGGACCTGTACCGCCTTCCCCACTTCCGCTGCGTGCACGAGCTTCAGCCCGTGCTCTGGGCGAGGAGCCCGGGCGAGCTCGGGGAGGTGGTCCGCCGCGCCCTCGCCGATCCCGCGGAGAAGCGCGAGGCCCGGGCGCGCTGGCTGCGCGAGGTGGTGGCCCACCCCCTGGAGCAGGCGAGCGAGCGCTGCGCCGCGGCGCTCCTCGAGCTGGGACGGCGATGAAGAACAACGCGTCGATCACGCGCCTGTTCCGCAACCCGCCGCAGCTGCGGGCCATCGCCCGCGAGCTCGCCGGCCGCGAGCGGCTGCGGCTTCTCGTGCACGCCATGGCCGACGGCGCCGAGCCGGTCAGCCTGCTCGTCGCCCTCGATCCGGCCCGCCGCCCGGTCGACCTCCGCATCGAGGGTCGCGACCTCGACGCGGCCTACGTCGAGGACGCGCGCCGGTTCGCCTACTCGCGCCGGCACGTGCCGCGCGGCCTGGACCCGGCGAGCTCCGGTCCCTACCTCCGGCGGCGGCTGCTCGGAGGCTGGAGCGTCCGGAGGCGTTGGCGAAAGCTCTTCCGTTATGCCGAGGGGGACGTGCTGCGGCCCGCTCCCGACCTGCCGCGGGAGGCGTTCGACCTCGTGGCCTGCCAGAACCTGCTGATCAGCCTGCCGCCGGAGGCGGTGCCCTTGGCTTTCGCCAACCTGGTCTCCCACCTCGCGCCAGGCGGCATCCTGGCCGCCGGCGGGGGACCGCTCGGCACGATCCACCGGCTGGCCCGGGAGCACGGCCTGGAGCCGGTGCTCGACGACGTGGAGGCGATCCACGAGGCCTGGGAGGTGCAGCGCGCCTTCTGGGCCAACCCCCGCCGTCCCTATTGGGCCCTGGAGCCGTTCGACGCCGGGCATCCGGACGGGCCGGAGCGCTATTGCACGCTGTTCCGGAAGGGCCGGCCGTGAAGGTGCACGTCCTCCTGCCCGGGGTCACGGCCGCGAGCTGGCGCTTCGGCGGACGCCTCATCGCCGAGACCTTCGCCGCGCTCCTCGACCGCCACGTGCCCACCCGGGTGGTCACCTACCGCGACCGGGAGGAGGGGTTCCCGTTCCTGGACGACGTCCTGCCGGACGCGGGTCCCGCCGACCTGTTCGTCGTTACCTGGGGGCCGCATGTCCAGGGACTGCTGGAGCGCCTCCGGGGCCGCCGGGTGGTCTACTACGCGCAGAGCACGGGCTGGGAGCTCCGCCTGCCCGCGGGCGTGCCGGTCCTCTGTCTGAGCCGCCACATCCTGGCGTACTGGATGCTCCACGCGCCGCAGAACCCGCTCTATCTCCTCGGCCCCGTCCTCGATCCCGGCTGCCGCGACCTGGGGCTGGAGCGCGACATCGACGTCCTGTTCCTGGAGCGCAAGTCCACGGCCTACCTGAGGGACGTCCTCGTGCCCGCGCTCCAGGCGCGCTGGAACGTGCGCGTGGTGCGGGAGTTCCTGCCGCGGGCCGAGCTGATCCGCCTGTACAACCGCTCCCGGGTCTACCTCTACTCGTCGGCTCCCGCGGGCTCGGGTCCGGGGTGGGTCGAGGGGTTCGGGTTCCAGCCGCTGGAGGCGCTGGTCTGCGGCTGCGCGGTGTTCAGCAACCTGCACGGCGGCCTGGCGGACTACCTGGACCCCGAGGTCAACGCCTTCAAGATCGAGACGCACTCCCTGGCCTGGGACCTGGAGAGGATCGGGACGGTCCTGCGCGACGGCTTCCGGCCCGAGGGGGTGGCGGAGCTGGCCCGGTTCTACTCGGAGGAGGCCTTCCACGAGCGGATCGGCCGTTTCCTTCCGGCCCTGGAGGCATTCTTCACCGCGGCAGCGACGGCCCCCGCGCCGCCGCCGGAGCGGTCCTGGCTGCGGCGGGTCCTGGGACGGAAGGGACGATGAACGTCGCGGTCTTCGGCTGGTACCACCACCGCAACGCCGGCGACGACCGCATCCAGCAGTGCCTCACGCGGTGGCTCGACGGCCACACGCTCGCCTTCCTCCCCGCCGGCCGGCAGCCGCCGGTGCAGCTCCTCCGCACCTATGACGCGGCCATCCTGGGCGGCGGCGGCCTGATCCATCGCGAAGGGGGGATGTTCCGGGGCATGGCCCGCTGGGTGCGCCGGGCCGGCATCCCGGTCGCGCTGGCGGGCGTGAGCGTCGAGGGGATCACTCCCGGGCTGCGCCGCGAGCTGCGCGAGTTTCTGGACGTCTGCTGCTTCGCCTGGTTCCGCGACCGCGGCTCCCTGGAGGCGCTGGGAGAGCATCCGCGGGCGTTCGTGGCTCCGGACGTCACCTGGCTCTATCCGTTCGAGCCCGCCGAGGAAGGAGGGAGGGGGATCGCGGTGAGCGCCGGTCCCGGGTCCCTCCAGCCGCGCGACGCCTGGAGGGAGGCCCTCGCGGCTCTGCCGGGGCCGCTCCATGCCTGGCCGCTCTACTTCGAGAACGGCGGCGACGCGCGCGCCCTCCGCGAGCTGATCCCGGACGCCGTCCTGCCGGACGAGCTCGACCTGGACCCGGCCCGCCGGGCCGCCGCGGTGCTCGCCGGCCGCTTCCACGCGCTGCTCTTCGCCATCCAGCTCGGCCGGCCCGTGCTGGCCGCCTCGGACGCACCCAAGGTTCTCCGTTTCCTGGACGACAACGGCCTCCGGAGCTGGAGTGTGGCCGGGCCCGGCGACCTGCATTGGCCCGGGACCAGGGAGGAGACGCTCCGCCTCCGCTCCCGGCTTCATGACGAGGTCTGGGAGAAGACCTCTGCCGCCCGCGAGCGGCTCCTGGACGCGGCGTCGCGGCTGCCGCCGCCGGCCCGCCGGTTGAGAAACCTGCTCCGGCTCTGATGCACGTCGCCTTCCTCACCCTCGAGTACCCTCCCCTCCCCTCGGGGGGGATCGGCACTAGCCTGCAGACGCTCGGCCGCGCCCTGGTGGCGCAGGGCCACCGGGTCACGGTGGTGGGCTGGGGGCCGAAGCTGGAGATGGAGGACGAGGGGGTGCGCGTCCGCTTCCTGGGCGATGCGGGCGTGCCCCGGATGGGGTGGCTGCTCAACCGCCGGGCCGTCCGCCGGGAGCTGCTCCGGCTCTCCGGCCGGGAGGCGCTGGACTTGGTCGCCACCCACGACTGGTGCGGCCCCTCGGCCGGGCTCTCGCTGCCCTGCCCGGTGGCCGTGCACCTGCACGGCAGCGCCACCTACTTCGCCCATCTCCTCGCCGAGGAGGTGAGGCCCTCGGTCCACCTGGCAGAGAGCCTGGCCCTGCGCGGGGCGAGCGGCCTGGCCTCGGTGAGCCGGTTCACGGCCGACACCACGCGGCGCCTGTTCGGCCTGGAAACGCCCATCGAGGTCCTCCCCAACGGCGTGGACGTCGATCGCTTCCGCCCCGGCCGCCCCGGCGATCCTGAGACCGAGGTCGAGTCCGGCGTCGTCCTGTATTTCGGCACGCTGGTGCGCAAGAAGGGGGTGCTCGACCTGGGCCCGGTCTTCTCCGAGGTCGTGCGCCGGCACCCGGAGGCCCGCCTGCGCCTCGTGGGCCGCGACGCTCCCGACCGGCAGACCGGCTCCGCCTCCACCTGGGAGCTGCTCGCCGCCTCGCTCTCTCCCGCGGCGCGCGCGCGGACCGAATACCTGGGGGCGAGACCCTACCCGGAGGTCCAGGAGCACGTGCGTCGGGCCGCGGTCTGCGTCTTCCCGTCGTACGCGGAGGCGCTCCCCCTCTCCTGGCTGGAGGCTATGGCCTGCGGCCGGCCCGTGGCGGCCTACGACGTGGGCTGGGCGCCCGAGCTTGTGCGCTCGGGCACGGACGGCCTCCTCGTTCCCCTGGGGAGCGCCTCGGCGCTCGCCGAGGCCGTGGTCCGGGTGCTCTCGGACCCCGCGCTCGGCCGCGCCCTCGGCGAGGCTGCCCGCGCCCGGGCCGAGTCCGCCTTCTCGGCGGATGCGGTCGCGCGCCGGACCGCGGAGTGGTACGGGAGGCTCCTCCCCTGAGCCCGCGCCTGATCTTCGTGGCCCAGGCCCTGGCTCCGGGTCCGGCCGGCGCCGAGGCGCTGGTCAACGCCGACCTCGTCCGCGCGCTCGCCGCGCACTGGCCCGGAGGGGTGACCGTGATCTCGGGCGGCGAAGCTCCGGTCCTGGCCGACGGTGCGCCCGTCTCCTCGCTCCCCGGGTGGCGGGTCCACGCTCTCGGAGAGTGCGGCGCGTCGGGCGGGTCGCTCCTGGGGCGCATGGCGAAAGCCGGAGTCCGGAGCATCCGGAGGGGCGGCCCGGAATCGCTGCCGGCCCGGGTGGTCGAGCGCGGCATCTTCCGGCGGACCGGCATGGGGCTCAAGGCTGCCGCATGGACGAGGGCCGCGGCGCGAGTGCTCGCCCGGGAGCTGGAGCCCGGGGCCGTGGTCTACTCCCGGGCTCTCCCGTTCTCGTCCCTGGCCGCCGCCGATGCCGTGCGCCGCCGCTTCCCCTGGATCGTCAACGTCAACGATCCGCTCCCGCCGGGGATCTGGCCGGGGCAGTACGCGTTCGACCCGCGGGCCGACCGCAGGATGAGGGAGGAGCTGCGCACCATGCTGCCCCGGATCGGCGGCCTCACCTTCCCCTCGGAGCAGCTGCGGGAGCTCGAGGTCGAGGCGTTCCCGGAGATGGAGCGCATCCCCTTCGAGATCGTGCGCCACGTGGCCGGCCCCGCGCAGGCGGACCTCCCTGCGGAGGAGAAGACGCTGCACGTCGCCTTTGCCGGCACCCTGCGCCGCGACCGCTGCCGGCGCGAGCTCGCCGAAGCGCTCGCCGGAGCCGGGGAGGAGATCCTGATCTCGTTCTACATCCCGCATCCCATGCCCGCCGTGGCCGAGTACGCGGCGAGCCTTCCGGCCCGCACCCGGGTGGTGGTGGGGCTGGGGGACGCGGAGCTGCGCCGCGAGCTCGCCCGGGCCGACGTGCTGCTGGACCTGGAGTCCGAGGTGGACCGGCCTCTCCTCATGACCAAGCTCGCCGGCTATTCGGTCTACAGGAAGCCGGTCTGGGCCTTCTGCGCCGAGGGGGGGACCACCTGGAGCCTGCTCGACGGCTGGGGCTACAGGTCCGTGCTCGGCTCGGCGGAGGCCGCCCTGGAGTCCCTGGCCCGCATCCGCGACGACTGGCGGGCGGGGCGCCTCCCGGAACGGGCCCCGGCGCCGGCCGTGGTGGACCTCTTCTCGCCGCGACGGCAGGTGGAGGCGCTGCTCCGCCTGGTGGCGAGGGTGGCCGCGTGAACCCTGTGAGAGCCGTCTGGCGCAGCCTGCCCGAGGGCCTCCGCGACCGGCTGCGGGTGGCGCTTTACAACCGGCGCTGCGCGCCCGCGCGCTTCTCCCTGCGGGACGGCGTCTACGGCGCCTCCGTCCAGGGGGAGGAGCTGCGGACCTGGGATCACCCCTTCGACCTGGCCGAGGGCCTGCGCCGGTACCTGCGGCGGCAGGCGCCATCGGCGGGCCAGGTGGTCGTGGACGCGGGCGCCTTCCACGGCCATTATTCGCTGTGGTTCGCCGCCCGGGTCGGTCCCGAGGGCCGCGTGGTCGCGGTGGAGCCGGACGCCGGCAACCTGCGCGGCCTGCGGCGCAATCTTGCGCTGAACCCCGGGCTGCGGGTGGAGGTGGTCGAGGAGCCGCTCTGGAGCGCGGCGGCCGAGGTGGGCTTCTTCCCCCAGGGCAACGTGGCCTCCTCCTTCTTCTGGTCGCCCGCGGGGCAGGCCGCGGAGCCGCGGCGCACCACCACCCTGGACGCGATCGCGGCGAGCCTGGCCCTGCCGCGCCTGGACTTCGTGAAGATGGACGTCGAGGGGGCGGAGGTGCACGCGCTGCGCGGCGCGGAGGCGTCCATCCGGCGTTTCCGCCCCGGCTTCGCGATCGCCTCCTATCACCAGGTGGACGGTGGGCCGACGTTCCCGGCCGTCGAGGCCTTCTTCCGCGCCTCCGGCTACGGCTGCGAGACGATCGGGTACGGCGCCGAGTGCATGACGTATGGCTGGCCCGGCTGAGCTGTCGCTGATCGTCTGCACCTGGCGGCGGCCGGCCGCGGTGGCGGAGCTGCTGCAGGCGCTCCGCGGCCAGACCCGGCCGCCGGACGAGGTCCTGATCGTGGACGCCTCCCCGGACGGCGAGACCGAGGCGGTGGCGCGGGCCTTCCCCCTGCCCGGCCTGCGCTACGAGAAGGCGCCGCCGGAGCACCGCGGGCTGACGCGCCAGCGCAACTACGGGGTCGCGCGGGTGAGCGGCGAAGTGATCGCCTTCCTGGACGACGACGCGGTGCCGGCCCCGGACTATTGCGAGCAGCTCCTGGCCTGCCTCGCCCGCCACCCCGAGGCCGTGGGGGTCGGCGGGTTCGTCGAGGGGGTGGCTTGGCGCCCGGCTGGGGAGGCGCGGCTCTCGGCCTTCCGCTTCGGCGGCTGGGAGCGCCGGGAGGACCTGCGCTGGCGCCTGCGCCGCGTCCTCGGGCTCGCGCCCTCGGTTCCTCCCGGCTGGGTTCCCCCTTCGGGCCACGGCCGGCCCGTCGGGTTCCTGCCGCCGGACGGGGAGGACCATCCGGTCGAGTCCGTGCTCGGCTGTGCCATGGCGTGGCGCCGCCGGGTGTTCGAATCGCTCCGTTTCTCCCCCTACTTCGAGGGCTACGGCCTGTACGAGGACATGGACTTCTGCGTGCGCGCCGCCCGGCTCGGGCCGATCGTGCTCTGCACGCGCGCCCGGCTGCGGCACGAGCACGCGCCGGGCGGGAGGCCCGGCGCCTTCCGCTACGGCGTCATGGTGGTGCGCAACGGCTGGTTCGTCTGGCGCCGCCGCTGGCCGCGGCCGGGGCTCGCCGACCGGGCGCGCTGGTGGGCCACGACGCTGGTGCTGGCCGGCTGCCGGCTCGCGGGAGGCAGCCAGGCGGGCGTGCTGGAGGCGCTGGGGCGGCTCTGGGCCGTGCCCGGAGTGCTGCTGCGCCCGCCGCGGGAGGACCGTCCTTGATCCTGCTTCGCATCGAGGCTGGGCGCGTTGCCGAACGGGCGGACGCAGGGACGGCCGCGGATCTGGCCCGCCTGGCGCAGGGAGAGGGCCACCTGGCCTGGTACGACCCGCGGCTGGAGCCGTGGCTCCGCGATCCCGCCACCTGGCCGGAGCTTCTGCGGCATTCCCTGGAGATCCTGCACCTCGGCTGCCTGCAGCGGACCGATCTCGCCGTGCGGGACCTGGGCCGGGTCGACTTCGACTCCCCCTTCCTGCTGCCAGGTCCGGCGGACCGGCGCTATCCGACCTGGCTCGTGGCGCCGGCCGGCGGGGTCGCATCCGCGGCCTTGGTGCGCGCTCTGGGCCTCGATCCGCGGCTGGGGCTCGCCGCCGCCCTCCTCGATCTCGGCCGGCAGGCGCAGCGGGAGGGCCTCTTCCTGTACTCGGAGCCCGCGCTGCTGTCCGGTCCGGCGCCGGAGGAGATCCGGTTCGAGCTGGACCGGCGCGAGCTCTCGGTCCTGATCGCCCGCGGCTACGGCCGGCAGTGGCTCGGCTTCCAGGCGCTGGCCGCCGCGCTCTTCGACCGCTCGCTCCCGTCTCTGGCCGGCTGGCGGGCTCCGGCGCGTCCGGCGGTGGATCGCGAGGCCCTCGCCCGCCTTCATCCCGCCGTGGATCTCCCGGCGGCGGGGGAGGTGGACGCGGTCATTCCGACGCTCGGCCGGCCGGGGCCTCTGCGCGACCTGCTGGAGGACCTGGCCGCCCAGACCGTCCCGCCGCGGCGGGTGATCGTAGTGGAGCAGCGCCCGCCGGGAGCGGAGCCGGCCGCCCTGGATGCGGCCTGGCCGTTCGAGCTGGTTCAGCGGACGGTCGAGTGGACCGGCGCCTGCCGGGCGCGCAACCTGGCCCTTCAGGAGGTCCGATCCCCCTGGGTCCTCCTCCTCGACGACGACGTGCGGCTCCAGGCGGATGCGCTAGGTCTCCTCCTGGCCACGGCGCGGGCCTATGGCGTGGGCGCCGTGACCGCCGCGGTCCACTTGGCTCATCAGCAGACGGAGGCCGGGCCGCCCCGGGTCTGGGCCACGTTCGGAGCGGGCGCCACGCTGGTGGATGCCACGGCGCTGCGCGCGGCCGGACCGTTCGACGAGCGCCTGGAGGGTGGCTATGGGGAAGACGCCGAGATCGGCATCCGGCTCCGCCGGGCCGGCTGCAACGTGGTCCAGGCGCCCGCGGTGCGCGTGCTCCACCTGAAGGCTCCGGCGGGCGGGTTCCGCCATGCCGTCCGCTTCCCGTGGCAGGACGACCCGGTGCAGCCGCGGCCCTCGCCGATCTTCCTCTACGCCCGCAACCGGCATGCCACGCCGGCCATGCGGCAGGGCTACCGGCTGTTCTACGCGCTCAACCGGCTGCGCTCGGTGCCGGCGCTCGCGCGGCCCGGCGAGCTGCTCCGCATCCTGCGCGGCTGGAAGCGCTCGGCATACTGGGCGGAGCGCCTGGAGGGAGGGGCCGCTTGAGACATCTCTGGCCGGCGGGCTGGGGCGAGCGGGTGGCGCTCCTCGCGACCCTCGCCTGGGCGGCCCTCCTGCGCCTGCTCTTCCTGCGCGAGCCGATCCGGTTCGACGAGGCCGCCAGCGCCCTGTACTACGGCGACCGCTCGCTGCTGCATGCGCTCGGCGGAATGTCGGGCAACGCGAACCACGTCCTCGCGTCGACGTCGATCTGGCTCGCGGTGCGGCTGCTCGGCTGGAGCGAGGCGTCGGTCCGCCTGCCCACGCTGCTCTGCGGGGTGGCGCTCTGCTGGATCTTCTACGCGGGCTTGCGCTGGTACACGGAGGATGCGGTCACGGCCCTGACCGGGGCTTGCGTCGCCGCGGTGAGCCCCTGGCTCGTCTTCTTTTCGGTGAACGCCCGGGGCTACGTCTGGCAGACGGCGTTCACGGCGCTCCTGGCCTTCGTGGTGCTCGCGTTCCTGCGCGGGACGCGCACCCCGGCCGGGGCGCTCGGGTTGTGGGCCGGCGCGCTCACCGCGGCGGGAGCGTTCGCCGTCCGCAGCATGCTGGTGCCGGCGCTGGGGCTCTTCGCCGGGGGAGCCCTGATGGCTGCGCGGCAGGGCGCGCGGCGAGAAGCCGTGCGCTTCCACCTGGCCTGGGCGGCGAGCGCCGCCGCCCTGACCCTGGCCGTGTTCTCCGTCGCGGCCGCGGCCAATGGCCTCACGGGCTTGATGGGCCACGTCGAGAACATGCGCCAGCCCCGGGGTGTGGCGCTCGGGGAGACGATGTCCGCCTACGTGGACGTCTGGCGGCTCCTGTTCGGCTCGCTCGGAGGAGGCGCCGCCTGGATCGCCGGGGCGGCGCTAGTCGCCGGCAGCGTCCGGACCTGGCGCCGGCTCCTGCCCTGGGCGGCCCTCCTCGCTGCCGTGCTGCTCGCCGGGCTCGCGGTCACGGCGGTGTTGCGCGTCGGGCTCTATCCGCGGGTGCTGCTGCCGCTCTCCGCCCTGCTGATCCCGCTGCTGGCGATCGCGGCCCAGGGGCTGCCGCCGATGCTGCGGTGGTTCCTCGTGGCCCTGCTGGTCGCCGGCTACCCGGTCCTCTGGCTGCAGCAGGACCTGCTGCGGGTGCGCAACTCGACCGGCGACATCCCCGCGGCGCGCCCGCTCGCGGCCCGGCTCCTGGCCCGGCCGGACCTGGGAGAGAGCGTGCTCGTGCTGCCGCCGATCGTCGACGTCGGCGTCGCGTTCTATCTGCGCGAGGCCGGTGTTTCCCGGGCCGGCATCGACGGCTACGACCTGGCCTGGGACCCCGCGAGGCACTGCGAGTACCGCCAAGTGCTGGCCTTCGTGCCGGAGGGAGAGGGGCCTCCGCGGTTGGAGGGAGCACCTTGGAGCCCGCGGCTGGTGCGCTCCGGCATGACCGCGGAGCCGGTGCCCGGCGCCGGCGGCGCGCTCGTGCGCATCCCGATGGCCCCATGCCCTTGACCGCTGTCCGCCGACTCTGCATCGTCAGCCACGTGGTCCACTACCGCCACGGCGGGCAGATCCACGCCTACGCTCCCTACGTCCGCGAGATCGAGGTCTGGGCCGACCTCTTTCCCGAGGTGCGGATCGCGGCTCCCTGCGAGGACGCTCCGCCGCCCGGGGACGCGGCGGCCATCGACCGCGAGAACGTGGCGATGGACCCCCAGCCGCGGGCCGGTGGCGACACCCTGGGCGCCAAGGTGCGGCAGGGGCTGATGCTCCCCTGGATGGTGTTCGCGATGGCCGGGGCGCTGAGGAAGGCGGATGCCGTCCATGTCCGCTGCCCGGGGAACCTGGGCCTGCTGGGCGCGGCGATGGCGCCGCTCTTCTGCCGCCGGCGGATCGCCAAGTACGCCGGGCAGTGGCCGGACTGGGACGGCGAGGCGCGTACGGTCCGGCTGCAGAAGGCGCTGCTGCGCTCCCGCTGGTGGCGCGCCCCCGTTACCGTGTACGGGAGCTGGCCCGGCCAGCCGCCCTGGATCGTGCCGTTCTTCACGTCGGTCCTGGACCGGGAGCAGGTCGAGCGCGCCCGGCGGGCCGCCGCTTCCCGCAAGCCTACCGACCGTCCCCGCGTCCTGTTCGTGGGCCGGCTCTCCCGGGCCAAGAACGTGGACGTGCTCCTGGATGCCCTCGGCGGCCTCCCCTGCACGATCGTGGGAGACGGCCCCGAGCGGGCGGCCCTGGAAGCGCGGGCTCCGCAGGCCGTTTTCGCAGGAGCCGTGGACTTTGATCGGGTGCTGGCCTTCTATGAGACTCACGACATCCTGGTGCTGGCCTCGGAGACCGAGGGCTGGCCCAAGGCGATCATGGAGGCCATGGCCTTCGGCCTGGTCTGCATCGGCTCCGACCGCGGGCTCATCCCGCAGATCCTGGAGGAGGGAAGGGGGCTGGTGGTCCCGCCGCGCGACGTGGAGGCCCTCGCCGCCGCCCTGCGCCGCGCCGCGGACCCGGACGAAGCCGCGGCGATCCGCGCCAGGGCCGCTCCCTTCGGACAGCGCTACTCGCTGGAGGACCTGCGCGAGGCGCTGCGCGAGGTGATGGCGGAGTGGTGGTGAACGTCCTCCACCTCGTCGACACCCTCGAGCCCGGGGGAACCGAGCGCGTGGCGGTGAACCTGGTCAATCACCTCTCCCGCGAGCGCTTCCGGCCGTTCCTCGCCACCACGCGGAGAGAGGGAGCGCTCGCTGCCGAGGTCCTGCCCGACGTGGGCCGGTTGGCCCTGAACCGCTCCCGGACGCTCGACCTCGGGGCGCTGCGCCGGCTGGTCCGCTTCGTCCGGGAGAACGGGATCTCCATCGTCCATGCCCACTCGTCGTCCCTGTTTCTCGCCGCCCTGCTGCCCGGAGCACGGATCGTCTGGCACGACCACTTCGGCCGCCTGGCGGAGGAGGACCGTCCCGCCTGGCTCTGGGGTCCGCCGGCCCGCCGGGCCGCGGCCGTGGTGGCGGTCAGCGAGGACCTGGCCCGCTGGTCCCGCGAGCGCCTCCGGGTGAATGCCGTCTATCTGCCCAACTTCATTCCGGAGGTCCCAGCCGGAGCGGTCCCGGACCTTCCGGGAACGCCGGGCTCGCGCGTGGTCTGCGTGGCGAACCTGCGGGCGCAGAAGGACCACCTGACCCTGCTGCGGGCATTCGCTCGTATCCCCGATGTTCACCTGCTCCTGGCGGGCGCGGAGGTGGAGCCGGCCTATGCGGCACGGGTGCGCGAGGAGGCGGCCTCTCTCGGAGACCGCGTCACCTTCCTGGGCACGCGGCCGGACGTGCCGGACCTGCTCCCGGGGTGCGACGTGGGCGTGCTGTCCTCGGCGTCCGAGGGGTTCCCCCTGAGCCTCCTGGAGTACGGCCGGGCCGGTCTCGCGGCCGTGGCGACCCGGGTGGGGCAATGCCCCGAGGTGCTGGAGGGAGCGGGGATCCTGGTGCCGCCGGGGGACTCCGGCGCGCTCGCGGACGCCCTGCTCGCCCTGCTGCGCGATCCGGCCCGGCGAACGGAGCTGGGAGAGCGGCTCCGCCGGCGCGTCCGGGAGCGCTACTCCGCCTCCGCCGTGATGGAGCGGCTGGAGGCCGTGTACCATAGGGTGCTCGGATCTACCTGATGGACCCCCGCCCGATCCACGCCGTCGCCTCCGCGCCTCGCCCGGCCGCTCGGGCCCGCGTCACCGCTCTCTGGGAGCGGGACCTCTACCTGTTCCTGTTCCTGCTGCTCCACCTCCCTCTCGCGCTGACGTTCCGTGCCCTGGAGAGCGTGCCGAAGCTGATTGCGCTGGGGGTCCTGGGTCTCGGCATCTGGTGGGCCACCCTGGGCCGGCGTCCGGCCTGGGCGGTGGCTGCCGCCTCTTACATCGCGGGCGCCGAGATCCTCTGGCGCATGACCGGGACCGGGCTGTTCTGGGAGTTCGGCAAGTACAGCGCCGCGCTCATCCTGCTCCTGGCCTTCCTGCGCCTGCCCGACCATCGGACCACCTCCTGGGGAGCACTCCTCTACCTGGCCCTGCTCGTGCCGTCGGCGGCGATCACGATCCAGGAGCTCAGCCCGTCGCTGGCGCGCGACGCCATCAGCTTCAACCTGTCGGGGCCGCTCTCCCTGGCCATGGCCATCCTTCTCTTCTCCAGCGTGCAGGCGGCGTCGATCGACCTGGAACTGGTGGTGTTCAGCCTGCTGGCCCCCACCCTGGGCGTGCTGGCGATCTGCACGTACGGCACGCTGACCGCGGGCGGCATCACCTTCTACGCCGAGTCGAACTACGTCACCAGCGGCGGCTTCGGCCCGAACCAGGTCTCTGCGATTCTGGGCCTGGGCGCGCTGCTGTCGCTTCTCCTCGCTCTCCAGAGCACTCTGGCCTGGAGGCGCTGGGTCTTCCTGGGCCTGACCCTCTGGTTCCTGGTGCAGGGCGTGCTCACCTTCTCCCGCGGCGGCGTGCTCAACGCGTTGATCTGCATCGCCTTCCTGCTGATCCACTTGGTGCGGCAGCCGCGGGTGCGGGTCATGGCCCTCGCGGTCCTGGTGCTCTTCACGTTCCTGGGAACGGCCGTGATCTTTCCGCGCCTGAACGAGTTCACCGGGGGAGCGCTCCAGGAGCGCTACTCCAGCACATCCACAGGACTGCGCGGGACGCTGGTGGAAGACGATCTGGCGCTCTGGCGGGAGCACCCGGTCCTGGGCGTGGGCCCGGGGATGTCCAAGTACTACCGCGCCAACCTCCTGGGCATGGAGGTGGCGTCGCACACGGAGTTCACCCGGCTGCTTTCGGAGCACGGGACGTTCGGCCTGCTGGCTCTCGTGGTGCTGGTGGCGATCGCCGGCCTCGCCTACCTGCGGGCGCCGTCCGCGCTGGAGAAGGCCTGGGTCTCGGCCCTGTCCGGCTGGACGTTCATCGAGATGAGCCACTCGGCCATGCGGATCATGGCCATCTCGTTCCTCTTCGGCCTCGCCGTGGTGCGGTGGAGGCGCCGGGACTGAGGCGGCCCCGCGTCGGCCTCATCGGTCCCATGCTCGGCTCCAACCCCGGCTGGGCGGTGGGCCAGGGGGAGGTGCTGGCCGGGCTCCTGGCGCGCGAGGGCTGGGACGTCCGCACCGCCTCGCACCGGGTCAACCGCTGGCTCCGCCTGGCCGACGTGGCCACGAGCCCCTGGCGCTGGCGCGGCAAGGTGGACGTGCTGGTGCTCCTGGTGTTCAGCGGTCCGGCGTTCCGCCTCGTGGAGGCGGCCAGCGCCGCGGCCTCCCGGCTGGGCATGCCCATGATCTTCTGGCTCCACGGCGGCAACCTGGCCGAGTTCGCCGGCCGGCATCCGGAGCGCGTGCGGCGGGTGCTCGCCCGCGGCCGGGCCTCGGTCGCGCCGTCGAAGTTCCTGGCGGAGCCCTTCGGCGCGCGGGTGATCCCCAACGTGGTGGATCTGGATCAGTACCCTTACCGGCAGCGATCGCAAGTGGCCCCGCGGCTCCTCTGGATGCGCACCTTCCACGAGCTGTACCGGCCCGACCTGGCTCTGCGGGTGCTGGAGCGCCTGAAGACTACGGGAGCGACTCTCACGATGGCCGGCCAGGACAAGGGGCTCCTCGCCGAGACCCGGAGGCGGGCAGCGGAGATGGGCCTCGACGTGCGTTTCCCCGGCTTCCTCGACGCCGAGGGCAAGCGCCGCGAGTTCGCCGCGCACGACGTGTTCCTGAACACGAACCGGGTGGACAACGCGCCGGTGAGCGTCCTGGAGGCCGCGGCGTTCGGGCTGCCCGTGGTGAGCACGGAGGTGGGCGGCATCCCGAGCCTCCTGCGCGATGGAGAGGAGGCGCTGCTGGTCCCCGAGGGGGATGCGGAGGCGATGGCGGCGTCGGTGCGCCGGCTCCTCGACGAGCCCGGCCTCGCCGCCCGGCTCTCCGCGGCCGGGCGGGAGGTGGCGGAGCGCAGCTCCTGGCCACGGGTCGAGCCGCTCTGGCAGGAGCTGTTGGCTTCCGTCTAGCCTGCGGTCCCGGCGCGCAGGACGCGCGCCACAGCGCTGCGCGGTCGAACGTGGTCGAGATAGTACTGCCGTGCCCCGCGCTCGAGCGTGCGGCGGTAGGACGCGTCGCGCAGGATGCGCTCCGCGCCGTCGCGGATCGCGGCTTCCGATCCATCCACGAAATGCACGTGGACACCGTGCTCCAGAGGGGCGGGCAGGGCGCGCGCGAGCGGCGTGGAGAGGATCGCTTTTCCCAGGGCCAGGAACTCTCCGAGCTTCCAGCCGTGGCACTCGGCGACCGCCGGCGTGTTGAAGACGACGGCCGACCGGCGCGTCCGCTCCACGTACTCGGCCAGCGTGCATCGGCCCGGCGTGGTCAGCTCCTCGTATCCGGGCACGCCCGTGGTCAGGCGCGGCGCGAACCCGCCCTCGAACACGACGCCGGGGATGGCGCGGCAGACGCGCATGAAGCGGGCCCGCGCTTCGTTGCACTCGGAGTGTCCGGTCCACAGCGAGCTCATCGTGAACACGTACCCGGGCGAGGACGGCGGACCCTCTCTCTCATACTCCTCGATGGGCAGCCGGTACCGGTACTGCCGCCAGAAGCCCGCCAGGTGCCGGCGCAGGGCCTGCCGCCCGAGCCCGGGCGGCGGGAGCGACCGCAGGCAGGCCGCGATGGTCCGGGCCGGCCCCCAGGCCCGCACCGCGAACCCCGGACCCAGGGGCACGACGCGAGCGCGGGATGGAGCGGGCGGGTGTGCCGGATCGACGTTGATCTTCGCGTACACGTCAGCCCAGTCGAGCCCGCGCGGGTCGTACCACGTGCCGTCCCGGGCGTCGAAGACGACCCGCAGGCCCGGGCCGTGGAGCTCGCAGGCGAGCAGCTCCGGGCGAGTGGTGGGCCGCTCTCCGCGGCGGACGCGAAACCGGGGCGAGCCGAGCAGGTCGCGGATGCCGACGAGGTAATAGCTGTGGTAGTAGACGTCGAGTGGCGTATGAAGAGTCAGGGGTGCTCGCATCGCGGGTCCGGCCTGTTCCGGTGAGGGAGCCGCAATATACGACATGAAGAGGTGGGCTCCCTACACCGCGCTCCTGGAGCATGCCGTCCTCCCGCCCGGCGACCGCCTCGTCGGCCAGCGGATGATGAAACGCCTGCGCTTCCTCCGCCAAGCGCAGTGGTGGGACCCGGAGCGGCTGGAGGCCGAGCGGATGCGGTTGCTCCGCGAGCTTCTCGGCGTGGCCTACAGCGAGGTCCCCTTCTACCGCTCCCTCTGGGGCGGGACCCTCCCCACGGAGCTGGGGCAGCTCCCGCCCGCGACCAAGGCGGCGCTCCGGGCCGGCTATCCCCGCCTGACTACCCGCGACACGGGGCAGCGCTTCTACGAAAGCTGCTCGTCCGGCTCGACCGGCGCCAACTTCTGCGTCCGGGAGGATCCGGAGACCACGGGATGGCACCGGGCCTCGTTCCTGCTGGCCCTGGAATGGTCGGGCTGGCGGATCGGCGAGCCTCATCTCCAGACCGGGATGACGCTCCGCCGCGGGCTCGTCAAGGGGGTCAAGGACCGCCTGCTGCGCTGTGCCTACGTCTCGGCGTTCGACCTCTCCGACGCGGCTCTCGACCGTGCCCTGGAGATCCTGGACTGCCGCAGGATCGTCCACCTGCGCGGCTATCCGGGGAGCCTCTACTACCTCGCCCGGCGCGCGCTGGAGACCGGCTGGAACCGGCCCCTGCGCGGCATCGTCACCTGGGGGGACACCCTCTACGCCCACTACCGCGAGACGATCGAGCGCGCCTTCGGCGCCCGGGTGCTGGACACCTACGGCATCGGCGAAGGCATGCAGGTCTCCGCGCAGTGCGAGGAGCACGGGCTCTACCACCTGCATGCCCTGGACGTGATCGTGGAGTGCGTGGACGACGAGGGCCGGCCGGTCCCTCCCGGGCAGACGGGACATCTCCTTCTGACCCGGCTTCATCCCGGCCCCATGCCGCTGATCCGCTACCGCGTCGGGGATCTGGGCGTCCTGTCCGGCCGGGCGTGCCCCTGCGGCCGGGGCTTCGCCTGCATGGAATCGATCCAGGGACGGGACACGGACGTGGTGGTGACCCCGTCGGGGAACCGCCTCATCGTGCACTTCTTCACCGGCATCCTGAACCACTTCCCCGAGGTCGAGAGCTTCCAGGTGACCCAGGAGAGCCCGGAGGCGATCCTGGTGCGCGTGGTCCCCGCGGACGGCTTTTCCCAAGAGACCGCCGGCCGGATCGTCACGGCCCTGCGCGAGAAGGGGGCGGACCTGGAGATCGAGGTGGAGGCCGTGAAGGAGATCCCGGCCGCATCCTCGGGCAAGCGCCGGTTCGTGATCAACCGGATATGAGGCTCTGCATCCTGACCCAGTACTTCCCGCCCGAGATGGGAGCGCCCCAGGCGCGGCTCTCGGAGCTGGGCGAGCGCCTGATCGACCTCGGCTGGGAGGTGGAGGCGCTCACCGCGTTGCCGAACTACCCGACCGGCCGTGTTTTTCCTGGCCATCCCCGCAAGGCTATGACTGAAAGCATAGGCCGTATCCGCACGGTGCGCGTGCCGCTGTGGCCGTCCCAGGGGGGAATCGCCCGCCGGCTGGCCTGCTACTTCTCCTTCGCCGGCTCGGCCGCCTTCCACGGCCCGCGCCTCTGCGCCCGGCCCGACGTGCTCTTCGTGGAGTCGCCGCCGCTCTTCATCGGCTTCGCGGCCCGGCGCCTCGCGCGGCGCTGGCGCTGCCCCTACGTGCTCAACGTGAGCGACCTCTGGCCGCAGTCGGCAATCGAGATGGGCGTGGTCAAGCCCGGGCTCGCCACCCGCCTGGCCGAGCGCCTGGAGCTGTCGCTCTACCGCCACGCCGCGGGCGTGACCGGCCAGTCCGAGGAGATCGTGGAGTCGGTCGCAGCGCGCTCGCCGGGGACGCCGGTCGAGGTGATCACGAACGGCGTCGAGCCTGCCCGCTTCGGGCAGGCGGACGAAGCCGCGCGCGAGCTGATCGGCCCCGAGCCCGGCCCGGTCTTCCTCTACGCCGGGCTGCTGGGTCTCGCCCAGGGGCTGGACCAGATCCTCGACGCGGCCGTCCGTTTACCGCCGGAGGTGCCGGGCCGCTGCGTGCTGGTGGGGGAGGGGCCGGTGCGCAAGGCGCTCCAGGAGCGCGTCGACCGCGAGGGGATCGATCGCGTGCGCATCCTGCCCGCCCAGCCGCGCGAGCGCATCCCCGCTCTCCTCGCCGCCGCGGACGTGGCCGTGGCCTCCCTGGGCATGCGGCTTCCGGGCGCGGTGCCCAGCAAGATCTACGAGGCCATGGCCGCGGAGAGGCCGCTGCTCCTGATCGCCGAGGGCGAGGCCGCCCGCCGGGTGGAGCGCGCCGGCTGCGGCCTGACCGTGCGCCCCGGCGACCTCGAAGGCGTGCGGGAGGCCTGGACGCGGCTCGCGACCGATGCGGAGCTGCGCGCCCGGCTTGGCGCGGCCGGGCGGCGGGCGGCCGAGACGGAGTACGATCGGCGGAAGATCGCCGAGAGGTTGGATGGGTTCCTGCGGAGAGTGATTTGAGCGAAGCCGACCGCATCCTGGAAGAGCTGCGCCGCCGCGAGCGGGAGATCCCCGTGGATTTCTACAGCCTCGACCGGCCGGCCAACCGCTTTCTGAGGCAGAGCCAGGAGCGCGCTCTGCGCACGATCGGCCCCCTTGCCGGCAAGCGGGTCCTGGAGGTGGGCTGCGGCTCCGGCAACTGGCTGGAGATGCTGAAGGGAGCGACGAGCCTCTCCGGGATCGATCTCGACCCAGGGCGCGCCTCCCGCGCCGCCGCGCGCTTCCCGGAAGCCGACATCCGCGCCGGCGACGCCTCGCGCCTCCCCTGGGCGAGCGGCAGCTTCGACCTCGTCCTCCAGAGCACGGTGTTCTCCTCGATCCTGGACGTAGAGATGCGGCGAGCGGTCGCTTCCGAGATGCTGCGGGTGCTCGCTCCGGGCGGCGCGGTCCTCTGGTATGACTTCTTCGTGGACAACCCGTCCAACCCCCACGTCCGCGGCGTCCGCCGGCGGGAGATCGAGGCGCTCTTCCCCGGCTGCCGCGTCACCCTGCGCCGGACGACGCTCGCGCCGCCGCTCGCGCGGCGAATCGTGCCGGTCTCGTGGACCCTGGCCGCGCTGTTGGAGTCGCTGCGGGTGCTCGATACGCACTACTTCGGTGTGATCCGCCGATGAAGACGCTCGCCTGCGTGGTGGGCGCGCGCCCCAACTTCGTGAAGATGGCGCCGGTCCTGGCCGGCTTGAGAGAGCTGGCGCCGGAGGTGCGGCCGGTGCTGGTCCACACCGGGCAGCACTACGACGAGGCCATGAGTGACCGGTTTTTCAGCCAGCTCGGCCTTCCCGAACCCGACGTCCACCTGGAGGTCGGCTCCGGTCCGCATGGCCAGCAGACCGCGCGGGTGCTGGAGCGCTACGAGGAGTGGCTCCTGGAAGCTCGACCGGATGCCACCCTGGTGGTGGGCGACGTGAACTCGACGCTGGCCTGCGCGCTTGCCTCGGTCAAGCTCGGCATCCCCGTGATCCATGTCGAAGCCGGGCTGCGCAGCTTCGACCGCACCATGCCGGAGGAGATCAACCGCGTCCTCACCGACGCGGTGTCGGACCTGCTGCTCGTCTCCGAGCCAAGCGGTATGGAGAACCTGCGCCGGGAGGGGCGGCCGGAGTCGTCGGTGCGGCTGGTGGGCAACGTGATGATCGACGTGCTGGCTCTCCAGCTCCCCGCGGCCCGCGCCCTGGGTGAGCCGGAGAGGCTCGGGTTCCAGCCGGGCGAGTACGCGGTCTGGACGCTCCACCGCCCGTCGAACGTGGACGAGCCCGAGGCGCTGGTCAGGGCGGTCGAGGGCCTGCAGCGCACGGCCCGGCTGCTGCCGGTGGTCTTCCCGGTCCACCCGCGCACGGAGCGCAGGCTGCGGGAGACGGGGCTGGAGCCGGCACTGTCGGAAGACCCGCGGGTGATCCTGACCGAGCCGCTGGGCTACCTGGAGTTCCTCGGCCTCTCGTCGCAGGCGCGGCTGATCGTGACCGACTCCGGCGGCCTCCAGGAGGAGTCCACGGCGCTCGGCATCCCCTGCCTGACCCTGCGCGACACGACCGAAAGGCCGATCACGATCGAGGAGGGAACGAGCACCCTCGTCAATGGCAACTGGACGCTGTTCGACACCCTGGTCGGCGACGTCTTGGAAGGGCGCTACAAGCGGGGGAGCTGCCCGCGGCTCTGGGACGGGCAGGCGGGGCGGCGGGTGGCGCAGGAGGTGGCGGCGTTCCTGGAGGGGCTGGGGTGAATCGCCTCGCACGGGCATTGTCCGAAGACCCTGACGCTCTCGCCTCCCTCGCTGCCGGCCCGGCGAGCGCCGAGCTGGCGAAGGTGCACCGCCTCGGTCCCGCGCTGGCCCTCCGCGCCCGCCGGCTGGGAATCGACGTCCCCGCCGCCTGGCACCGGTCGCTGATCGGCACTACCGCCCACCTCTTGCGCGTGCAAGAGCGGCTCGCGGTTGTATCCGCCGCCCTCGGCGCGGCGGGCGTGCCCTGGGTCCCGATCAAGGGGTGCGACCTGGGGGCGCGGGTCTACGGGCAACCCGAGGAGCGCCCCCTGGGGGACATCGACATCCTCGTCTCCGAGGCGGACTACCCGCGGGCCCATGCCGCTCTCGCCGCCGCGGGCTGGCGCTCCCTCTACGAAGGCGAGCGGGCCGAGCGCTACCTCCGGGAGGAGGGCTATGCCTGGGCGCTGGTGGATTCGACCGGCCTGCTCCTCGAGGTCCACGTACGGCTCTGGGGACTGGTCCCGGCCGGCCTCGCGTCGGCGCTCCTCGCCGAGGCGGTCCCGGACCCTTCTCTTGGACCGGCCGGCCGGCGTCTCCCCCTGGCGCACGCCTGGCTGCTCGCCGCGGTCCATGCCTGGCTCAACCCGCCGCCCCGGCCGCTCCTCTCCTGGTGGGACCTGGAGCGGATCGCCGCAGCCGAGCCGGCGATCGCGGACGAGGTTGTGCGTCTCGCCGAGGAGTGGGACCTCCAGCTCCCCGCCGGCCTTGCCGCGGCGCAGGCCGCGGAGCTCTGGGGATCGGAGCCCAACCGGGAGATTACGCGCCGGCTGCGGTTGCGTCCCCTGGAGCGCCTCGCCGCCCGCCGCGGGGAGGCCGCGAGCCTCCGGGGAATCGTGCTGGCCCGGCTCCTCTCGGGACGGGCGAGCCGGGCGGGATGGAAGTCGCTGCCGCGGCAGGTGTGGGCGCATCCCGGCGTCGTCGAGCAGGAGACGGCCGCGGACCGGAGCTGGCCGGCGCGGCGGTTCGCCCATGTGATGCGTGCCTTCCGGCGCTGATGGAGGAGATTCCCTGAATGAACGTCCCTTTCTTCCGGCCCGCCCTGTCCGAGGCCGAGATCGCCGAGGTGGTGGCCGTGCTGCGCTCCGGCTGGCTCACCACCGGCCCGCGCGTCAAACAGTTCGAGGAGGACCTGGCCGCGGCCGTGGGCGCTCCCCACGCGGTCGCGGTCAACTCCTGCACCGCGGCGCTCCACCTGGCCGTCGAGGCGCTCGGCCTGCGGCAGGGGCAGTCGGTCCTGGTCCCCACCATGACCTTCGCGGCCACCGCGGAGATCGTGCGCTACGCCGGCGCCGTGCCGGTGCTGGTGGATTGCGATCCGGTCACCCTCAACATGGACCTGGAGGACGCGGAGCGCAGGATCGTCGGGGCTCAGGAACCGGTGGGGATCATCCCGGTCCACGTGGGCGGGCTGATGATGGACATGGACGCGATCTCGGATTTCGCCCGGCGCCACGGCCTCTGGGTGATCGAGGACGCGGCCCACGCGCTCCCCGCGGCCTGGCGCCGGCCGGACGGGAGCTGGCAGCGCTGCGGCGAGGGCACCGCGGCGGTCACCTGCTTCTCCTTCTACGCCAACAAGACCGTCATCACCGGCGAGGGGGGCATGGCCACCACCGCCGACCCGGCCCTCGCCGAGCGCATGCGGATGATGTCGCTCCACGGCCTCTCCCACGACGCCTGGGGCCGCTTCAGCAAGGGGGGGAGCTGGGACTACCGGATCCTCGCGCCCGGCTTCAAGTACAACCTCACCGACGTGGCCGCGGCGCTCGGCATCCATCAGCTCGCCCGCGCGGAGGAGATGCGGCAGGACCGCGAGCGCCTCGCGCGCCGCTACCTGGAAGCTCTTGCCAACACGGAAGAGCTTGATCTGCCGCCGTTTCCGGACGACCGCATGCACGCGTGGCACCTTTTTCCTGTTAGAATCCGCCCAGACAAGCTAGCGATCGATAGGAACGGTTTCATCGCGGAGCTGAAGGAAGCGGGCGTCGGGTGCTCGGTCCACTGGCGGCCCCTGCATCTCCACCCCTACTACGCCGGGACGTTCGGCTGGAGGGCGGAGGATCTGCCGGCCGCCTCGGCGGTCTGGGAGCGCATCGTCAGCCTTCCTCTCTTCCCCGCGATGACGGACGCGGAGCACGAGCATGTTGTCGCTGTCATCCAGAGGATTTGTGAACGCCACCGCCGGAGAGGCTGAAGCCGGCCGGGGTCTGCCTCGCGCCGTCGAAGCCGCCCTCGCCTGCCTCGGGCTGGCCGTCTTCTCGCCCGTCCTCCTCGTAATGGCCGGCCTGGTCGCCGCGACCTCGCCGGGATCCGTGCTCTTCCGCCAGCAGCGCGTCGGCCGCGACGGTCGGCCCTTCACCCTGCTCAAGCTCCGCACCATGAGGGTCGCCTCGGAAGGGAACCAGCTCACGGCGTCCGGCGACGCCCGCGTCACCCCCGTGGGCCGCTGGCTGCGCCGCTTCAAGCTCGACGAGATCCCCCAGCTCTGGAACGTCGTCCGCGGCGACATGTCCCTCGTGGGACCCCGTCCCGAGGTGCCGCGCTACGTGGACGACAGCCCCCTCTGGCGGCAGGTGCTCGCGGTCCGGCCGGGCCTCACCGATCCGGTGTCGCTGCGGCTGCACGACGAGGAGAGACTCCTGGCGGGCGTCGCCGCCGATGGAGACGACCCGGAGCGCTTCTACCGCGAGCGGCTGCTGCCCTGGAAGCTGCGCGGCTACGGCGAGTACCTGGAGAGCCGCTCCTGGGCCACGGACCTGGGCGTGCTGGTTGCCACGACCCTCGCCGTCCTGCGCCGGCCGGTGCCGCCCACCCCCGAGGAACTCGAGGAGCTCGAGGGATGACCGGCGAATCGCAGCCGATCCCGCGCCCGCCGCTCTGGACCCGCCTGCTCTACCGCCAGGTCCAGCTCCTCCTGGACATCGCGATCCTGGTGGGCTCGTTCGTCTTCGCCTACCTGCTGCGCTTCGACTTCGCCATCCCGGACGACGAGTTGGCCCGCATGCTGGTCCAGCTCCCGCTCGTCCTGCTCCTCCAGTTCGCGGCGCTCGCCCTGGCTGGGGTCTACACGTTCGTCTGGCGCTACGTGGGGCTGCGCGAGGTGCCGTCGTTCCTCAAGGCCGCGTCCGGCTCGGCGGCGGTGCTGCTCGCCCTGCGCTTCGGCCTGCCCGATGGGTTCCATCTCTGGCGCGTCCCGGTCTCCGTCATCCTGATCGACGTGGCCCTGGCGTTCGGCGGCGCGCTCAGCGTGCGCGTGGTGCGCCGGGTGCTCTACGAGAGCTACGAGCGCGAGCGGCTCGACCGCACCGCGTCGCGCACGCTCGGAGCGCGCCGGCGCCGCAAGCCAGTGCTCCTGGTGGGCGCCGGCCGCGGCGGCGTGCTCGCCGTGCGCGAGATCCAGGCGCGCGGCGACATGGACATCGAGGTGGTGGGCTTCGTGGACGACGATCCGCTGAAGCAGGGCACGGTCATCCACGGCGTGCGCGTGCTGGGCACGATCCGCGACCTGCCCGGGCTGGTGCGCGAGCTGGGGATCGACCACGTGGTCATCACCATCGCCGAGACCCGGCGCCAGCTCCTGCGCCGCATCGCCGAGATCTGCCAGAAGAGCGGCGTGCGCATGCGCTCGATTCCGGGCTTCTACGAGATCCTGCAGGGCAAGGTCGAGATCAGCCGCATGCGCGACGTGGCCGTCGAGACCCTGCTCGGCCGCGAGCCGGTCTACCTCGACCAGTCCGAGCTGGACCGCTTTCTCGGCGGCCGGCGGGTGCTGGTCACCGGCGCCGGCGGCTCGATCGGCTCCGAGCTGGCGCGCCAGGTCGCGCGCTTCCAGCCGTCGCTCCTGCTGCTCCTCGACCGCGCCGAGGGGGCGCTCTTCGAGGTCGACCGCGAGCTGCGGCAGCTCCGCCCCGAGCTGGACATCCGGCCGCTGATCGCCGACGTGGTGGATGCGCCCCGCATCCGCGCGCTGCTCGCCCAGCTCCGGCCCGAGGTGGTGCTCCACGCCGCGGCGCACAAGCACGTGCCGATGATGGAGTCGAACGCCAGCGAGGCGATCAAGAACAACGTCTTCGGCACCCGCATCCTGGGCGAGCTGTCGGGCGAGCTGGGGGTCGAGACCTTCGTCCTCATCTCGACCGACAAGGCCGTGCGTCCGAGCTCGATCATGGGCGCTTCGAAGCGCATCGCCGAGCTGGTGATCCAGGACCTCGACCAGCGCTACGCGACCCGCTACGTGGCGGTGCGCTTCGGTAACGTCATGGGCTCGGCGGGCTCGGTGATCCCGATCTTCCGCGAGCAGATCGCCCGCGGCGGGCCGGTGACGGTCACCCATCCGGACATGATGCGCTACTTCATGACCATCCCCGAGGCGGCGCAGCTCGTGCTGGAGACCGGCGCCATGGGCGACCGGGGCGAGATCTACATCCTCGACATGGGAGAGCCCGTGCGCATCCTGGATCTCGCGCGCGACCTGATCACCCTGTCGGGCTTCCGGCCCTACGAGGACGTCGACATCGTTTTCACCGGCCTGCGCCCGGGCGAGAAGCTGTTCGAGGAGCTGGAGGTCTCGGGCGAGAGCATCGCCAAGACTCGTCACCCCAAGATCTTCATCGGCCGGCTGCCGGTCTACACCTCGGACCGCCTGTCCGACGGCCTCAAGCGCCTGGCCGTGCTCGGCCGCCACGGCCACGACGGCGAGATCCGCGAGTTTCTCGCCGAGTTCCTCGACGAGGCCAACCTGATGACGGGCCGGCCCGGCGCCGCGATCCTCCAGTTCCCCGGCCGTTCGCTCGGCCGCGGGCGCTCCTGAGCCCGATTGGAAGCGAAATGGAAAGCCTGCGCCAGGACTTCATCTACGCCCTGCGGTTCCTGCGCAAGCACCGCGGGTTTGCCGTCCTCATCGTCCTCTGCCTCGCCCTGGGGATCAGCGCCAACAGCGCCATCTTCAGCGTGGTCGACGCCGTGCTGCTGCGGCCGCTGCCCTACCCCGAGGCCGGCCGGCTGACCATGCTCTGGGACCTGCACCAGGGGCCGGAGAGCGAGCCGGTGGAATACGACGTCTCCGCCTTCAACTTCCTCGAATGGCGCAAGCAGAGCGGCTCGTTCGAGCGCCTCGAGGCCATGCTGGCCAGGCCGTTCAACCTGACCAGCGGCGGCGGGCCGGAGCAGGTGAAGGGCGCGGCAGTGACGGCGGGGTTCTTCGGCCTGCTCGGCGTGGAGGCGGAGCACGGCCGCACCTTCCTGCCGGAGGAGGACCGGCCCGGCGGCGTGCGCTCCGTCGTGCTCTCCAACGGCCTCTGGCAGCGGCGTTTCGGCGGCGATCCGCAGATCCTGGGCAGGGCTCTGCGGATCGACGGCCAGAGCTACACGGTCGTGGGTGTGCTGGAGCCGCGCTTTCATTTTCTGCGGGAAGCCGAGCTCTGGGTGCCGCTGGCGCTCGATCCCGCGAACCTGGGGCCGCAGCACTCGCTGCTGGTGGTGGGCCGGCTTGGGTGGGGGGTGTCGCTGGACGAGGCTCGGTCCCGGATGGCCGCCATCTCCGCACGCCTGGCCGCGGACTACCCCGACATCAACGCCGGCTACAGCGCGAAGGTCACCCGCCTGCGCGACAGCCTGGTCAAGGACCGGCGGCGGAGCCTGCTGCTCCTCCTCGCCGCGGTGGGCCTGCTGCTGCTCATCGCCTGCGCCAACGTGGGCAACCTTTTGCTGGTGAGGGCGTCGGAGCAGCGCAACGAGATCGCGATCCGGGCCGCCTTCGGCGCGAGCCGCGCCCGGCTCGTGCGCCAGACCCTGACGGAGAGCGTGGTGCTTGCCCTGGTGGGAGGAATCGTGGGCATCCCGCTCGCGGAGGCGATCCTCTGGGTCCTGCCGCGGCTCGCCACCGAGTACGGAGCGCTGCTGCGCGACGTCCGTCTCGACTACCGCGTGCTCGCCTTCACCTTCGCGCTCTCCCTGGTCACCGGGCTCCTGCCGGGTCTGCTGCCCGCCCTCAAGACCTCGACCCCCAACCTCTACCGCCGTCTCACGGCCGGCGGCGGACGGCGCGCCAGCGAGGGGGTCCGCGGCCGTCAGCTCCAGAGCGGCCTGGTGGTCTTTGAGGTCGGGGTCGCTCTGCTCCTGCTGGTCGGCGCCGGGCTGATGATCAAGAGCTTTGCCCTGATGAACCGCGTCGAGCTCGGGTTCGACCGCGAGAACGTCCTGACGATGCAGGTCTCGCTCCCCGAGACCCGGTACGAGGGGGCGCAGATGGCGGCTTTCTGGCGCGACCTCGTCGGCCGCGTCGGATCGCTCCCCGGGGTGGCCGCGGCGGCGGCGACGAGCGTCCTGCCGGTGGAGGGCGAGCCCGTCACGACCACGTTCACCCTGGAGAACGTGGCGAGCAGCGGCCCGGCCGAGATGCAGATGGCGAACTTCCGGCGGGTCAGCCCGGACTACTTCCGCGTCCTGGGCATTCCGCTGAGGTCCGGCCGCGAGTTCCGGGACGGGGACGACCTTGCGTCGGCGCCGGTGGCGCTGGTGAGCGAGGAGATGGCCCGCCGCTACTGGGGGTCCCGCCCTCTGGGCAAGCGCATCCTGCGCACCGCCGAGGCGGCCCAGGGCCGGTGGCTCACCGTCGTGGGCGTGGTCGGCGACGTGCAGGACTCGGCCCTCGGAGCCGAGAACGGGGCCACCTTCTACGTGCCCATCGCGCAGGGAGCGCGGCCCTCCATGTTCCTGGTCGCGAGGACCTCGGTCGAGCCTCTGAGCCTGGTCCAGGCCGTGCGCCTCCAGGTGCTGGCGGTGGACAAGGAGCAGCCCATCGCGCTGGTCCAGACGCTGGACGACCGGATCTCGGACTCGCTTGCGAAGCCGCGCTTCAACACCTTCATGCTGACGCTCTTCGCCGCGCTCGGCATGCTGCTGGCGGTGGTGGGGATCTATGCCGTGCTCTCCTACTCCGTGAGCCAGCGCAGCCACGAGATCGGCATCCGCAGGACGCTCGGAGCGCAGAACGGGGACGTGATCCGGCTGATCCTGAAGCGGGGCATGGGGCTGGCCGGGCTCGGCATGGTCCTCGGGCTGGGCGCGGCGTTCCTCTCCACGCAGGTGCTGGAGGGCCTCCTGTTCGGCGTGACTCCGACCGATCCTCTGGTCTTCGGAGCGATCGCCGTGGGGCTGATCCTCGTGGCCCTGGTGGCCAGCTACCTGCCGGCGCGCCGGGCCGCGAAGTTCGAGCCCATGGTCACGCTGCGGCTGGATTGATCAGGCCGGCGCAAGGCTCTTCTCGAGCTCGGCCAGGATCTCGCCCATGGCCAGGCGTTCCGGCTCGCCCAGGGCGCGGCGCTCCTCTTCGACGATCTCCGCCATGCGGGCCACTGTCGGCCTCTCCAGGACCTGCCGCAGGTCGAGCTCGACCGGCAGGATCTCCTGGAGCAGCGTCACGACCTGGGTGGCCAGGAGGGAGCTGCCGCCGAGGTCGAAGAAGCTGACGTCGCGCGGCACCTCGTCGAGCCCCAGGACCTCGGCGCAGACGCCGGCGACGAGCGTTTCCAGGGGCGTGCGCGGGGCCGTGCCGGCCGCTGCCGGAATGGCCGGCAGGGCGCGCCGGTCGAGCTTGCCGGCGGGCGTCAGGGGCAGGGCGGCGAGGGGCACGAACGCGGCCGGCACCATGGCCTCCGGGAGCTTGCCGCGGAGCCATTCCCGGAGGTGTTCGGGTACCAGCGCGGGCTCCTGCTCCGGCACGCAATACGCGACCAGCCGATCGTCCCGCATCACGACCACTGCCTCGCGCACGCCGGGGCACTGCTTCAGCGCCGCCTCGATCTCCCCCGGCTCGATCCGGACGCCGCGGATCTTCAACTGCTGGTCGATCCGCCCGAGGAACTGGAGGCTGCCGCCCGGCAGCCAGCGCGCCAGGTCGCCGGTCCGATAGAGCCTCTCCCCCTCCCCGAACGAGCTCGGCACGAAGCGCTCGGCGGTCAGCTCCGGGCGTCCGCGATAGGCCCGGGCCAATCCTTCGCCCGCCAGGCAGAGCTCGCCCGCAACGCCGACCGGAACGGACCGGAAGCTGCGATCCAGCACGTGGACCCGCGTGTTGGCGACCGGCGAGCCGATCCCCGGGGTGCCTTCTTCCTCCGGCGCCACCCGGCCGGCCGTGGCCACGACCGTGCTCTCCGTTGGCCCGTAATGGTTGATCACGTCGAACCGGAGGCCCGGAGCCGGCCGCAGCCGCAGCCGGTTGCCGCCCGTGAGCAGGGCGCGGAGGGAGAGGTCTTGGGAGAGCGGCTCGGCGAGCACCGCTTCGGCCAGGGGTGTCGGAAGGAACGAGACCGTGATCCGCTGCTCCACCATCCAGGCGAGGAGAGCGGCCGGCGAGAGGACCGTCTCCGGCGGCGGCACGTAGAGCGAGGCGCCGCAGGTCAGCGCCGCCCAGATCTCCCAGACCGAGGCATCGAAGCCGGGACCGGCCAGGAGCGTGGTCCGGTCCGAGGGTCCCAGGCCGTAGGTCCGGACGTGCCAGGCGATCAGGCTGGAAAGGCCGCGGTGGCGCAGCTCCGTGCCCTTGGGCGTGCCCGTCGAGCCCGAGGTGTAGATGACGTAGGCCAGCAGGTCGGGATCGAAAGCCGCGGGCGACGGCACGTCCCCGTCATCCGGCAGCAGCGCCGTCAGCTCCAGCAGCGCCCCCGAGTCCTCCAGGATCCACCGCGCCCGCTCGGCCGGGTTGGTGGGATCGATGGGCAGCCAGGCGCCTCCTGCCAGCAAGGTCGCAAGGGCCGCCGTAACCATCTCGGGCGACCGCTCCATCCTCAGGGCTACGACGGTCTCCGGTCCCACTCCCCGGGCACGGAGGAGACCGGCGAGGCGGCCGGCGCGCCGGGCCAGCTCGCCGTAGGTGAGCCGGCCGCCGGGCCAGGCGATGGCGAGCGCGTCCGGCGCGCCCTCCGCCTGGCGCAGGAAGAGGCGGTGGACCGGCTCTTCCGGGATTTCGGCCGCGGTCCGGTTCCACGAGGTCAGCTCCGCGATCTCTGCCGGGCTCAGCAGCGGCAGCTCGGAGATCCGGACGTCCGGCGCGATTCCTTCGAGCAGCGTCCGCAGGTGGCCCAGCCAGCGGCGCACGGTCGCCTCGTCGAAGAGGTCGGCGGCATACTCGGCCCGCGCGCTCCAGCCCTCTTCCCCCGCCTCCACACGCAGCCAGAGGTCGAGCCTGGACGTGCCCGTGTGCAGCTCCTCGATCCCGCCCTGCCGGCCCGCTCCCAGGTCCAGGGGGGGCAGGGCCTCCTCGAAGGAGAAGGCCACCTGGACGAGCGGCGGGCGGGAGAGGTCCCGCTCCGGCGCCAGCTCGGATACCAGGCGCTCGAAGGGAAGGTCCTGGTGGGCTTGGGCGAGCAGCGCGGCTTCGCGCACCCCGGCGAGCACGCCGGCGAAAACCGGCTCCTCCGACAGGTCCGTGCGCAGGACCAGGGTATTGGCGAAGAGGCCGACGAGGCCCTCGGTCTCCGGCCGGCTCCGGTTGGCCACGGGCGAGCCCACGGCCACGTCGCTCTGCCCGGTGAGGCGGTGGAGCAGAACCTGCCAGGCGGCGAGGAGCTGCAGGAACGGCGTCGCCCGCCGGTCGCGGGGGAGGGCCGGCAGCGCGGCGGAGACGCCGCCGCCGCGGAAGGATGGCGCGGCCGGGCGCGGCCGGTCCGTGGGCAGGTCCAGCGGGGTCAGGCCGGCCAGCCTGCCGGTCCACCAGGCGAGCTGCCGGTCGAGGATCTCCGCGGGCCAGCCACGCTGCCAGCACGCATAGTCGGCGTACTGGACCGAGAGCTCCGGCAGCGCCTCTCCTCGCAGCAGGGCCGACATCTCGCGGGTCAGGACCCCTAGCGACCAGCCGTCCGCCACGATGTGGTGGAGGACGACGGCGAGCCGCTGCTCCTCGGGCCCGAGCCGCAGGAGGAGCGCGCGCAGCAGAGGCCCGCGGGCAAGGTCGAAAGGCCGCCGCCCCTCTTCGGATGCCAGCCGCCTTGCTTCGCGTTCCGCGTCCGGGAGCGCCGACAGGTCTACCACCGGTACGGGCACGGGGACGGCTGGGCCGATCTCCTGGTACGGCTCGCCGCCGGCCGTGGGGAAGGTGGTGCGCAGCGCTTCGTGCCGGGCCACGATCGCCGACAGGGCCGCGCGGCTCGCCGCCGGGTCCAGGGAGCCGGGGAGGCGCACCAGGCCCGGCATGTTGTAGACCGGGCTGCCGGGGGCGAGCCGGTGGAGGAACCAGAGCCCCTGCTGGGCGAAGGAGAGCGGCATCCGCCCCTCCCGGGTCGCGCGGGGCATGGGGGAGGAAGGGACGCCAGCCAGGCTGCGCAGCCTGCGGGCGAGCCCGGCGGCAGTCGGCTGCTCGAAAAGGACGTTGAGCGGCAGCTCGATCCCCAGAGCCTGCCGCACCCGGGTCGCGACCTGCGCCGCCAGGAGGGAGTGGCCGCCGAGACCGAAGAAGTCGTCCCGCGGTCCGATCCCTTCGCGGCCCAGGACCGCGCCGAAGATCCCGGCCAGGAGCTGCTCCATCCCGTCGCCGGGCGAGTCGTCGCCGGCGGGCGCGTCCGGCGCAGGATCGGGCAGGGCGCGGCGGTCGATCTTGCCGTGCGGCGTGAGCGGCAGCGCGTCGAGCCGCTGGAAGAGCGCGGGCACCATGGCAAGGGGCAGGCGCCGCAGGAGGTGATCGCGCAGCTCCGGGGGTGTCGCGGGGGTGGCGGGATCGCCGGTCCACCAGGCGGCGAGCCGGCCGCCCCGCACCGCGACCACGGCCTCCCGCACGCCCGGATGAGCGGCGAGCGCCGCCTCGACCTCGCCGGGCTCGATCCGCACGCCCCGCAACTTGACCTGTTCGTCGAGGCGGCCGAGCACCTCGATCTCGCCATCGGGCCGGCGCCGCCCGAGGTCGCCGGTGCGGTAGAGACGGCCGCCGGGCTCGAAAGGGTCCGGAACGAACGCGGCGGCGGTGCCGGCGGGATCGTTCAGGTAGCCGCGTCCCACCCCCGCTCCCGCGATGCAGATCTCCCCGGGGAACCCGGCCGGCTGGGGCTCCAGGTCCGGGGAGAGGACGTGCAGGCGCACGTTGGGGATCGGCCGGCCGACGGAAGTGTGGACCGCGTGCTCCGGGATCTCCCTGAGGAAGGCATGGCTCACCCGGTCGGCGCACTCGGTCGGACCGTAGCCGTTGACCAGCGGCACTCCCGTGGCCAGCCATCGCCGCGCCAGCTCCGGAGAGAGCGCCTCGCCGGTCGAGACGAGCCAGCGCAGGCCCGAGGGCGCGCCGGCCTCGTCGAGGAGAGGGCCGATCAGCGAGGGGACCAGCTCCAGGACCGTGATGCCCCGGCGCTCCACCTCGGCCTTGAGGAGGCCCGGGCTGCGCACGGTTTCGTCCGGCAGGACCTCGACGCCGGCGCCTGCGAGGAGCGGGGCCAGAAGCTGCCAGATGTGGATGTCGAAGCTCTGCGGGGCCGTCTGGGCGACGCGGTCGGCAGGGGAGAGGCCGAGGTCCCGGATCTTGGCCAGGAGATGATTGAGCAGTCCCCGGTGCGGGACGAGAGCTCCCTTGGGCTCCCCGGTGGAGCCGGAGGTGAAGAGGAGGTAGGCGAGAGATTCGATAGAGCCTGCCACCCGTGATGTAGGGGAGGGGTTTACCCCCTCCCGGGCGGGGGCAAGCCCCGCCCCTACATCCAGCACCCGCCTTGCCCCGCTCAGCTCCAGCATGCGAGCCCGCCGCGCTTCCGGGTGGCTCGGGTTGAGCGGCAGGTAGACCCCCCCTGCCTTCAAGATTCCCAGCAGAGCCACCGCCAGCTCCGTTCCCCGTTCCAGGAGCACCCCCACCGGCTCCTCCGGGCTCAGCCCGGACAGCGACCGCGCCACCTCGTCCGAGCGCTCGCTCAGCTCCCGATAGGTCATCCCGTCGACCGCCAGCGCATCCGGAGTCCGGGCGGCCTGCTCCTCAAACAGCTCGGTCACGCTCCGGTCCGGGAGGGAGAGGGCCGTGTCGTTCCACTCCAGGAGCTGCTGCCGCTCGGCCGGGCTCAGCAGCGGCAGCTCCCCGATCCGGCGTTCCGGGCTCTCCGCGGCGGCTTCCAGGAGCGTGACCAGGTGGCCGAGCAGACGCTCGGCCGTGGCGGGCTCGAACAGGTCCGCGTTGAAGGTGAGAGCCAGCTCGAGGCCGCGGGAGGTCTCCGCCGCCATCAGCTCCAGGTCGAGCTGCGAGGAGCGCCGTTCCAGGGGGAGCGACTCCAGGACCAGCGGCCCGGTGCGCACCACGGCCCCCGCGGTCCCCAGCGCGAAGGCCGCGAGGTCGCCCGTGCCCGCGAGGTGCGCCCGCTGGAAGGAGAGCATTACCTGGAACACCGGCGGCCGGGCCGGGTCCCGCTCGGGCTGGAGCCGCTCGACGATCAAGGCGAACGGATACTCCTGGTGCCGGAGAGCGCCCAGCACGATGCCGCGCACCTGCTTCAGGAGCTGGCCGAAGGTGGGCGAGCCCGACAGGTCCGACCGCAGCACGACCGGGTTCACCAGGTACCCTACCGTGCTGGCCAGCTCCGGCGCCAGCCGGCCCGACATGGGCGATCCCACCAGCAGGTCCGTCTGTCCCGAGGCGCGGTGGAGCAGCACGTCGAGCCCTGCCACCAGGAACGGGAACACCCGGCCCGCGGGCAGCTCCAGCAGCGCCAGCCCGATGCGCCGGGTGCGGGTGCCGCCCCGGAAGGAGCGCACGGCGGGCCGCGGCCGGTCCGCGGGCAGCTCGCAGACCGGAAGCTCGCCCGCGAGCCGCTTGCGCCAGTACTCCCAGTGCCGCTCCGCCGGTCTCCTCTCCACAGAAGGGGCCGGAGGATCCAGAAGGGTCCCCTCGTACAGCAGCCCCAGCTCGCGGACGATCACCGCGAGCGACCCGAGATCGGCGACCAGGTGGTGGATGACCAGGAGGATCACGTCGTCCTCGCCGGTGCGGAGCAGCCGCACGCGGAGCAGAGGATCCCGCTCCAGGTCGAAAGGCCGCTCCGCCTCCTCCTGAAGGCAGTCTTCCTCCCATTCCGCCTCCCGGAAGTCGAGCCTGCTCGGCGTCTGCGGGGGGGCAAGGCGCTGGACCGGCCCGTCCGGCGTCTCGTGGAAGCTCAGCCGCAGGGCGTCGTGCCGCTCCGTCAGCCGCTCGAAGGCGCGGCGCAGGCGATCGGAGTCGAGCCGGCCCCGGACGCGAGCGGCGGCGGCAATGTTCCACGCCGTCGCTTCCGGCCGCAGCCGTTGCAGGAACCAGAGGGCCTTCTGACCGTGGGAGAGGGGAATCTCGTGCGAATCCAAGGATTGGGATGATAGCTCAAAAGTCCCGGAACGCGTGACGCGTTCCGTCCGGATGAGTCCGTAAGAACTCTCCTCTCGCTGCCTTCCACCTTGCAAGTTGTTCCGCAATCCAGCCCGACACGAGTCGCTCTCTCTAGTAGCGTCACTACCGAAATGATAGTGGTACTACCTTTGCACGGAAAAGGAGATGACGGATTCGGTTTCAAGCGCGGCCGATCCTCCTCTGGCCTCCGGGTTCTGCCCCCGGCGGCCTCTTTTTTTCGGTTTATCCTTACGCGGTGAAGCTGCTCGCTCCGGCCGCCCTGCTGCTCGCCGCGCTGCTCGCGCTCGCCGCCAGGCCAGCTCCAGCGCCCGGCGTGATCCTCCTCACCCTGGACACCACCCGCGCCGACGTCCTCGGAGCGGGCACGCCGGTCCTGAGCACTCTGGCGGCCCGCGGAACGCGCTGGACCCAGGCGGTCACGCCCACGCCGCTGACCCTGCCGGCCCATGCCTCGCTCCTCACCGGGCTCGCGCCGCCCGAGCACGGGCTCCGCGACAACGGCACCGCCGTGCTCGCCAGGCAGGTGCCCACGCTGGCCGCGGCGTTCTCCTCCCGCGGCTATGCGACCGCGGCGTTCGTGGCCTCGCGGGTGCTCGACCGGCGCTTCGGCCTGGCCCGCGGCTTCGGGCACTACGACGACAAGGCCCCCGCCGAGCAGATCGGCGAGTACGGCTACCCCGAGCGCAACGCCCGGCAGATGACCGATGCCGCGCTCGCATGGCTGGCGAAGCGGCCGGCGGGCAAGCCGTTCTTCCTCTGGGTTCACTACTACGACCCGCACGCGCCGTACAGCCCGCCAGGCATGGATCCCCGGGCCGGCGAGCGCCAGAGGTACGCGGGCGAGGTCGCCTACATGGACCGCGAGATCGGCCGGCTCCTCGCCGGGCTGCCAGCCAATTCCCTGGTCGCCGCGGTGGGGGACCACGGCGAGGCCCTGGGCGAGCACGGGGAGCGGACCCATGGCATCTTCCTCTACCAGTCGACGATGCATGTCCCGCTGATCCTGGCCGGGCCCGGCGTGCCGCGGGGGAAGGCGGTCGCGGAGACGGCCCCCACGATCCGGCTCGCCTCGACCCTGCTGCGCCTCGCGGGTGCTCCCGCGGCCGGATTCGGCGAGCCGCTCCCGGGCCTGGGCGGAAAACCCGCGGGTCCTGTCTACCTGGAGACCCGCTTTCCCCTGAGCGCCTACGGCTGGAGCCCGTTGGAGGGGATGTTCGACGGCCGCTGGAAGCTGATCGTGGCGCCGCGGCCGGAGCTCTACGACCTCGGGTCCGATCCGGGGGAGACGCGGAATCTCCTGAATGATCAGCGCGAGCAGGCGCGCCGCCTCAAGGGGGAGCTCCAGGCGGCGCAGCGCTCGTTCCGGCCGCGCGAGACCGAGGCGGCCGATCCCGAGCTGGCGCGCTCCCTCCAGAGCCTGGGCTACGCCTCGGGCTCCGGTGCGAGCGGCAAGGGGACGCTCGATCCCAAGGACGGCGTTCCGCTCCTCGCCGAATTCATGGCGGCCAAGCAGAGGACCCAGGGAGGCCAGGCCAAGGCGGCGGCGGTGAAGCTGGCCGAGCTGGTGCGGCGCAGCCCGGGGAACATCCCGTTTCTGACCGCGCTCGCATCCGCGCAGCTCGCGGGCGGCGAGGCCGATGCCGCCATCGCCACCTACCGCCGGGCCGCGCAGGAGAACCCCCGCCTCGACTTCCTGCACGAGAACCTCGCCGACGCCTACGCCAGCCTCGGCCGTATGGACGAGGCGAGGAAGGAATACGAGCTGACCCTGGAGCTGAACCCGCGCTTCGCCGCGGCCTGGTGGGGCCTGGCCGACCTGGCCCAGAAGGAAGGAAAGCCCGCGGAGGTCCGCCGCCTGCTCGCCGAGGCCGTAAAAGCCGGCACGGAGAGCGTCTCCATCCTGGTGCGCCTGGCCGAGTCCGAGGCCCGGGCCGGGGACGCCGCGGCCTCGGAGGGCCATTTCCGCCAAGCGGTGGATCTCGCGCCGGCCTGGGTGCCCGCCTGGCTGGTCTGGGGCCAGCTCGCGGAAAACCAGGGCCAGCTCGACCGTGCCCTGGAGCGCTACCTCAGGGCCGCCGAGGTCGGCCCCGGCGAGCCCGCGCCGCTCCTGGCCGCCGGCCGCGTCCTCCAGAAGAAGGGCGACCGCCAGGGAGCCCGGCAATATCTGGAGAGAGTCATCGCGCTTGCCCCCGGCTCCGCGGAAGCGCGGGAAGCGCGAAGGTTGCTCGGGTAGAAAGGACCTCAAGGACACCAAGGACACCAAGGACACCAAGGACTTCAAGGACGACGGACCTGCCCCTCTGTCCTTGAGGTCCTTGGTGTCCTTGAGGTCCTTTCCGGCTCAGGGGGATACGCGCCCACGCAGGCTGCGCAGCTCCCGGTCTTCCGGCCAGCGCGCGATACCGCGGTCCAGCGCCTCGACCGCGCCGCTCACGTCCCCGACCTCGTAGGCCAGCCCGGCGAGCGCCTTGGCCGCGGTGGGACCCTGCGCCTCGATTCCGGGCCAGAGGTCGGCGATCCGGCTCCCCTGGAGATAGCGCAGCTCCAGGTCGCCGGGCGCGACCGCGAGGCCCCGGGCCGCGGATTCGGCCGCGGCGTCCCGCCTCCCTCTGCGGAGGTGGATCACCGCGAGGTAGCGGTAGCCCTCGACGAAGTCCTGCTTGATCTCGACCGCCTCTTCATAGGAAGCCCGCGCTTCGTCCAGCCGGCCGGTGCGGTACTGGATCTCGCCGAGCAGGGCCAGGGGCACATGGGACTCGGGATGGTCCCGCGACAGGTCGGCCAGCTCTGTCATGGCCGCGGTCAGGTCTCCCCGGTCGCGGGCCAGGAGGGCCGCGTCGAGCCGGCGCTTCAGATCCTCCTCGGCTTTGCCTGTGCGGCCATGCGTCACCACGGCGAGCACGGCGAGCGCCGCCATCAGGACCCAGGGAGCACGGCGTCCGAACCGGAGCGCCAGCACCGAGAGCCCGGGCACTGCCGAGAGGAGCAGGGGAGGGAGCGCCAAGGAGCCCACGACCGCCCCGGCCGCGATCCCCGAGCCGATCCCCGGCCAGAGCGCCTGGAGCGCCACTGCCGCCGCCGGGACCACGGATGCCAGCAGCACGGGCCGGTGCACCAGGAACAGCTCCACCAGGGCCACGTCGAGCAGCACGATCCCCAGCGCCGCCGCCGGAAGCAGGCCGCCGGAAAACGCCGCGTCCTGGATTGGGGAGCGCAGGGCGAGCCAGAGCACGAGCCCGAGGAGCAGCCAGTGCACGGGATCGAGCCCCGGGAGCCAGAGGTGCGCGGCCATGTGCAGAGGGAAGAGCAGGAGCGCCAGGAACCGCGCCGGGCGACCGGCGAGCGCGGGCGCGGTCAGGACCAGGAAGGGGAGCAGGAAGTCCGTGCCGACGAAGAACCAGTCCACCAGCCCGATCCAGGGGACGCGCAGGAGCATCTCGCTGCCCCCGGGCACGGTCCAGTGCCACCAGCCCGCGGCGATCGCCGCCGTCTCCACCGCCCAACTGACCGCGCCCAGGAACAGGCATCCCCAGGCCACCTGGAGGAACAGCCGCGGCCCCTTCTTCTCTTGCCGCGCGAACCGCTCCCCCAGCCACCAGGCCAGGTAGGCGACGATCGCCCAGCCCGCCACCTCCTGGAGCGACACGCCGAGGACGGAGAGCAGCGGATCGCGGACCCGGTAGGGGAGCGATGCCCCGAGGCCCTCGCGCGTCACCCACGCGACCGCAATCCCGCGCAGCACCCCGTATACCGCCACCGACACCCAGAACACCACGGCCCGCCGGCGCGGCAGGGACCGCCACGAGTGCCAGACCAGCAGGGCGAGCACCGCCAGCGACGGGAGGGCCAGGATCAGGACGCGGGGCTCCATGGGTGGGGGAGAGCGTAGCACCCCGGGCAATAAGGTAGAGTCGGGCTGGAACCGCGTGCCGAAGGAGATCCCGTGAACCGACTCGCCGCATTGACCCTTGCCGCAGGCCTCGCCTGCGCCCTTTCCCCAGGCACCGTCCGCGCCGCGGAGCCCACGCCGCAAGCCCTGTTGACGGATGCCATCCTTTGCAAGGTGGACCCGCTGGCCGCCGTCCGCAAGATGGCCGCCAGCGGGCCGTCCGCTTTTGATCGGGGATTCGCCGCGGCGACCTTCGGCGAAGAGATGGACGAGATGGACGTCGTCATCCTGCGCTCGCCGCTCGAAATCGCCGGCGCCAGGACCTCGGCCGTCCTGCTGACGTTCGCCCAGGGCGAGGATTTCGGCGCGCTCGTGTACGGCCGCTTTCAGGGCGACCCTCGCGAGGCCGTCAAGGCCTTGAAGCTCGCCCCCACGGCGAAGAAGGACGGCCTGCGCCTGGGGCAGTTCACGAGAGCCCTGGCGGTCGGCGTGGACGGTCGCCCGGACAAGGTCTGCCCGATGACGATCGCTCTCACTCCGCTGGAAGACGGCACCTTCCTCCTCGGATGCGGATGGTGCAACGGTTGACGAGGAGGTACGCCATGCTCATTTCGCGCCGCCGCCGTTCCGGTCTTCTCTCCTGTGGCCTTGTTCTCCTCGCCGCCGCGTCGGCGGCGGGCGCTGGCGATCCGGGTGAGGCGCTGCGCGAGGCGGCACGCGCCGGGGATCTGACCCGGGTCGAGGCGCTGCTCGCCGCCGGGGCGCCGATCGACGCGCCTGCCCGTTACGGCCAGACGCCCCTCTACTTCGCGGCGGAGAAGGGCCATCTCGCGGTGGTGCGGCGGCTCGTCGAGCGCGGAGCGAACGTCAACGCCCGGGACGGCTTCTTCGGCTTCTCGGCGTTGGAGATCGCCCTCCAGGGCAGGCATCTCGAGCTGGCGCGCCATCTCCTGGCCCATGGCGCCGAGGATGCCGCCTCCGCTCTCGAGGCGGCCATCGAAAGCGACGATCTGGAGCTGGCGCGCGCCGCGCTCGCCAGCGGTTTCCTCGAGCCGCTCGATCTCGCGGCGGCGCGCCGTGAGATCCAGGGCCGCTCCGGACCGATGAGCGAGCTGCTGGCCACGGCGACGGCGAAGCCGCGGCAGCGGCCGCCGTACCAGGCAGCGCCGGAGCGGTTGTCCGTCCTTGCCGGGCGCTACCGCGATCAGATCGGGAAGGACGTCGCGATCGCCGTGCGCGGCAATGGCCTGGGACTCACTCTTGCGGGCGAGCCGGAGATGGTCCTGACCGCGGTGTCCGAGGACCGGTTCGACAGCGCCGACGGCGGCCTGTCGCTCGTCTTCGGCGGCCGTGGAGGTCTCGTCGAGTGGGCGCTCGTGAACCGGGGCGGCGAGGTCTTCTATCTCGGCGTGGTGACCTCCGATCCGACGCCGCTTCGCACCGCGGCGGCTCCCGGCGCGGAAGCGAAGCCGGCGCCGGTTGCCGCTCCTCGCCCATGGCCGCAGTTCCGCGGTCCGCGCGCTTCGGGGATCGGCGACGGCCAGGGCGCGCCCGCGGCCTGGAACGTCGCGACCGGCGAAGGCGTGCGCTTCAAGACGCCGATTCCGGGCATCGGCCTGTCCAGCCCGATCGTCTGGGGCGACCGGATCTTCGTCACCACCGCGGTGAGCGGCAAGGGTGACGCGAGCTTCCGCGCCGGGCTCTATGGCGAGGCCATCTCGGTCGACGACCATTCCGAGCACTCCTTCCGGCTCTACGCCCTCGACGCGGTCACCGGCCGCGTGGCCTGGGAGCGCGAGGTCCATCGCGGCGCGCCCCAGGTGGAGCGCCATCTCAAGTCGAGCCTCGCCAACGCCACTCCGGCCACCGACGGCGAACGCGTCGTCGTGCTCTTCGGCGCGGTCGGCAAGCTCGCCGCCTACGATTTCGACGGCAAGCCGCTCTGGCAGCGCGACATCGGCATCCTCGACTGCAACGATCCGCAGTCCGGCAGCGCCGAGTGGGGGCATGCCAGCTCGCCCATCCTCTATGGCGACCTGGTGATCGTGCAGGGGGACCGGCGCAAGGACTCCTTCCTCGCCGCCTATCGTCTGGCGACTGGCGAGGAGGTCTGGCGGGTGGCGCGCGAGGAGCCCTCCACCTGGTCGACGCCCAACATCCTCCCGGCGCCCTCGGGCGATGAGCTGATCGCCAACGGGCCGACGATCCGCGCCTATGATCCGCGGACCGGCCGGCCGCTGTGGAGCCTGGGACCGAGCTCCGAGGTGGTCGTCGGCACGCCGGTGGTGGGCGACGGTCTGGTGTTCGTGACCGCCGGCTACCCGCCGGTACGTCCGGTCTTCGCCATCCGGTCGGGTCAGCGCGGGGACCTCTCGCTGCCCCGGGGCGAGAGCAGCAGCAAGGCGATCGCCTGGAGCCATGCGCGCGGCGGGACCTACATCCCTTCGCCGATCCTCTACCGCGGCATCCTCTACACCTGCAACAACAACGGCATCCTGACCGCCTACCGCGCGGAGACCGGCGAGCAGCTCTCGATGATCCGGCTGAGCGCCACCACCACCGCCGCCTTTGCCGCCTCTCCCATCGCGGCCGACGGCAGGCTCTACATCGCGAGCGAGACGGGGGACGTCTACGTTCTGCGCGCCGGCCCCGAGCCCGAGCTCCTCGCCGTCCAGCCGATGGGGGAGCCGGTCATGTCGACGCCCGCGATCTCCGGCGGCCTGCTGGTCGTGCGCACCCTCAACCACGTCTTCGGGCTCGCGCAGCCATGAGACCCGAGCCGGTCGGCTTCGAGGAGGTCTTCGCCGAGCTGCCCCTGCTGCACCCGACGCCCCGCTCCTGGGCGGAGCTCGCGGCGGCGCACCTGCCCGAGTTCCTGGCCGATCACGCGGTCTGCGAGCAGCAGGTCGCCATGTATGCCCTATCCCTTGCCGGCTACTATCCCGACGACGCCGAGCTCGTCGAGCGCAGCGCGGCGCTCGCGGCCGAGGAGGTGCAGCATTTCCGGCGGGTGGTGGCGATCCTGCGCAAGCGCGGCTGGCCGCTCGGCGGGCGGCGGAAGAACCCCTGGGCCCAGAGCCTGCGGGCGCGGATCGTCCCCGGCCGCGAGCCCTGGACGAAGGTCGACCGCCTGCTGTTCGGCGCGATGATCGAGGCGCGGAGCTGCGAGCGCTTCACCCGTCTCCTGGAGGTCGTGGACGACCCGGAGGTCGCCCATCTCCTCGCTGATCTGGGTCCGGCGGAGCGCCGCCACTGGGAGCTCTTCTATCAGCTCGCCAGCCGCGAGACCGGCGAGGAGGCCCTCGCCGCCCGCTTCCGCGACTGGCGCGAGTTCGAAGCCGACCTCGCCCGGGGCCTCGGAGTCTCGCCCGCGGTTCACGGCTGAGGGGCCGTTGATCAGGTTGGTACGACCGTTGCAGTAAGCATCTTCCGTCCAGCAGCCGATGCCGACGGGCCAAGCCGCTGGGTTCCTCGAAACGAAGAGCTTGGCCGGCCCATCAAAGCGAGCCCAGGAGGCGCGCCCAGGCGGAGCCCGGCCGGATGGATAGGAGCCTGACGACGATGCGCACTCTCAAGATCTCTCTCGCCGCGGTCTTTTTCTTCGCGACGCTCGCCGCGGCCGATCCCGGCCTCGAGGTCCAGTTCGTCCAGCTCGACGCGGACAGCGACGGCTTCGTGGCTCTCTCCGAGTGGACCGGCGGCGCCGAGACCTTCGGCTCCCTGGACCGGGACGGCGATGCCGTCATCACCCGCGCCGAGTTCTTCACCCGCGGCGTCACCCGCTACAAGAGCCGCGAAGAGAGCTTCCGCGAGCTGGATGCCGACCGCGACGGCCTGGTGAGCGCGAGCGAGTGGAAGTGGGGTAGCCAGGCGATGTCCGTGCTCGACCGCAACGGCGACGGCTTCCTCAGCCGCAAGGAGTTCCGCTGCAGCCGGAGCGGCGGCCGCGCCGCGCAGCAGGCCGGCGGGAAGTAACCGCTCTCAACGGGCCGACCACCGCAGGCCGGCCCGCACGGAGCGCTCCGCGCCCGGGAACCCGATCAGCGTCTCGTACCTCTCGTTCAACAGGTTGTCCAGCCGCAGCCGCAGCTCCCACGCTGTTGCAAAGCGCCACGCCGCTCCCAATCCCAGCAGCTCGTGGCTGTCCACCGTGCGCCGCCCCTCGACCGGGATCTGCCGGTCGAAGAAGCGGGAGACCGCCTGTGCGTCAAGGTCGAGGGTGAGCGCCCCGGCCGGCTGCCAGCGCGCCTGGAGGCTGCCCGTCCACCGGGGACGGTGACGCAGGTCCGTCTCGGATTCGAATTCCTGCCAGGTGGCGTTTCCGCGCAGAGAGACTCCGTCCCGGGGCTTCCAGCCCCAGGTGCCTTCGATGCCGTGGGTCTCCACCTCGTCGCGGTTGAGATGGAGGAAGGCGTCGAAGTCGAAGTCGATCAGGTTCTCGTAGCGGTTGTAGAAAAGGGTCAGGCCGGCGTCGCTCCGGTCGAGCCGCCATTCGATTCCCAGGTCGCCGCCCAGGACGGTCTCGGGCCGGAGGCCGGGGTTGCCTCCGAGCTCGGGAGGGCTGGCCAGGGCGAAGAAGCTGGGAAGCTTCCAGGCGCGGCCCGCCGAGGCGCGGAGACGCGCGCGTCCGAGCTGCCGGGCGATGCCCAGGCGCGGGCTCCACTGCGCGGCGTGATCCTCCGGCAGGTCGAACCTTGAGCCGAGCTCGAACGTCCAGTCCCCGCGGCCGGCGATCAGCTCCGTGTAGGCGCCGGGCAGGGTGCGGGAGATGTCGTAGTCGCCGGTCAGGAAGCCGGCGAGGACGCTCTCGTTCTCCCCCTGCTCGCGCTGCACGTCCATGCCGGCGCTCCAGCGGAGGGTCTCAGAGCTCTTGAGGACGGAGGCCCAGCCGAAGCGGGCGCGGGTGTAGCGGGTCTCCTCGATCGCGTCCGGCACCTGGGGGAAGACCGCGGGGCTGTCGCGGTCCAGGTCGTGCCGGTAGATGGAGGCGTCGAGCTTGTGCCGCTCGCCGAAGGAGAGCCCGGCGGCCAGGCTCAGCTCCTCGTGGTCCGAATGGCGGAGCGCGCCGTCGCCGTAGACCGGACCGCCCGAGGCGTCGGGGTAATCGTCCCCCTCCCACCGGGTGCCCCGGGCCTTCAGCTTGAGACGGCCGAGGGAAAGGCTGGCGAGGCCGCCCGCCTGCTCGAAGCGCTCCTCGGCGATCCGCCCGGCCTCCTCCTCCCAGAGCGCGGTGACCGACCAGCGCTCGCCGGAGACCGTGCCGGTCCCTTTCCGGAACGACGCGTCCCCGGCGGAGATCTCCGCTTCCGCGCCCTGCTTGCCGCCGGCGCGTGTGAAGATCTGGACGGCTCCGGCGAGCCCGGTGGAGCCGTAGAAGGAGGACAGGGGGCCGCGGACGATCTCGATCCTCTCGATGCCCGCGGTGGGCAGCCCTTCCAGGTTGAACACGTCGCCCACCTGGTAGGTCGGGTCGTTGAGCGCCACGCCGTCGAGGAGGACGAGGGTGAAGTTCGGCTCGCCGGCCCGGATCATGGCCACGCTGAAGCCGCCGCGGCCGTTCGTGGTCACGCTGATCCCGGGCGCCAGGCGGAGGAGCTCGCCCACGGTGCGCGCGCCGGAGGCTTCGATGGCCTCGCGGTCGATCACCGTCACCGAGCCGGTGGCGGAGGAGAGGGGGCGGGCCTGGACGGTCGCGGTTTCGTAGAAGGTCTCGACAGGCTCCTGCGCTCCAGCCGCGGTAACAAGGACGAAGAACCCCAGGAGCGCCACTTTCAACCCAGGATCTCCTCGGCCACCACCTCCACCACCTGGTCGAGCTGGGCGGCAGGGAGGAAGCCGCCCGACTCCTCGACGCGGACGCGCAACGTCCGGACCAGGACCTCGCGGACCTCCGGCTTCGCCTTCTGGCGCAACTGGTCCTGGTAGAGCTGCCATCCGAACTGCGCGAGGCTGACCAGCAGGCTGGCGAAGGCGAGGGAGGTGCCGGCGTCGAGGCTGCGCCGCCGCGGGGCTCCCTGGAGGAGGCGTTCCGTGGCCATGGGCAGACCGGTATCCATGCCGGCCAGGCGCTCCGCGGCGCGCCGTGCGATTTCGTTCGAGGGCTCGATCATGGTGCGATCCTATCCTTTCCGGGTTGCATCGGGAGCCGTCCTCCCGTTACAGTTGGGGATCTCTTCCCGAGAACCGGAGGTCGTCGTTTTGTTTAGCAGGCTTCTTCCCGTGGTCGTCCTATTCCTCGCCCTCGTGGCTCCCGCTCGCGTGTCCGCCCTCTCCCAGCCGCTGCCGCCGCTCCTCCCCTGGGGCGATCGGGTGGTCCGCGACGGGATCGAGCTGGAGGTGGCGGTCGCGCCCGAGGGACGGGCCTTGCGGGAGAGGGACCGGGTGACCTTCCGCTTCCACATCGCGGACGAGGCCGGCCGGCCGATCGCGGGGCTGCGGCCCGCGGCCTGGCTGGAGCCGCTCGCGCCGGGCGAGTCGGTCGATCCGACCGCCTGCGTGCGCGAGATGGAGACCGGGTCCGGCTGGAAGCTGGTGAAGGCGCCGGCCCTCCTCGATCTCGACCTCCACGAGGGCGGGCTCCCCGGCACCTACGAAGCCCTGGCGCGGATGGGCCGTCCCGGCCGCTACGGCGTCGCCTTCTTCCTCGGCTCGCCCCGCCTCGTCCACTGCTTCGAGGTCGAGGTCCAGCCTGCCGGCCGCAGCGGGATCGGCCCCTGAGCCTGTAACGCCTGCTAAGCTCGGTACGCCTACCGTCGTGCTGGACCGCGCCGGCGGGCGCTCGCCCTGTCTGCGCCCACTCAACCTGGAGGAGAAAACCGATGCGACCGACCCGCTCCCTCTGCCTGCTCCTGCTCGCGCTGACCCTGGCCGCTCCGGCCCTGGCCGTGCCCGGCGCTCCCGACCGCGTGCCCGCGGCCTCGCTGCTGGTCCCGTTCTTCGAGACCGGCGTCAACTCGGCCACCCATCCGCACGACACGCTGCTGGTGGTGAACAACTGGCGCACCGACAACCGCAGGTTCCACTACCACGTCTGGGACATCGACGGGAACCCGACCGACCTGAACGGCAACGTCACGCTGGGCTCGCTCGGCTCCTGGAACGTCGCCATGCGCGACCTCCTCACCATTGCTTCGCCGGCCGTCCGCACCCAGCTCACCGAGGGGGCGTTCTTCCGCGGGTTTGTCACCATCGACGCCATCGGCCTAGCCGACAGCCCGGCGGTGCCCCCCACGGGGGTGGGCTTCCCCTTCTCGGACGACAACGTGCTCGAGGGGTACATCTACTACACCCGCCTGTCGCAGGGCTCGGCCAACGGCCTGTCGATGGTCGCGCTGGAGACCGTGCCGGCCGCGACCAACAGCTTGCTGCGCGGGTTCTACCGGGCGAGCGACAACCGGGAGGAGATCGATCCGACCGGCCGGCGCTGCGCGAAGCGGCTTTCGACCGGCGGCGACTGCGCCTCCGGCATCAACGGCCCTCTCGCGCGCATCCACATGCGGGCCTTCCGTTCCGTGCCGCTCACCGGCAGCACCCGGGCCGTGGTCTTCACCTGGGTGCCGTCCCGGACCGGCGGCCCGTCGATCTTCTGTGACATCCCGGCCAACAGCTGCAGCCCCACTTACATCTTCCGACAGTACGACCAGGACGGCGCCATCCTCCTGAACACCACGATCCGTCTCGACCACGTGGTCAACGTCATCGAGGACAGCAGCCTGGTGGGCAGCAGCGCGGGATGGCTCTCGATCTTCAACATCCCCAACGTGCTCGTCGACCTCCAGGTCTACGCCTTCTCGTTCAACTCCGCCAACCCGGCGGGGAACCCGAACCTGACCTGGGACGCCATCTTCGAGGCGTACATCGCCACGGACGACGTGGTCGCGCCATAGGAAGAGACGGGGCGGCCGGGAGGCCGCCCGGGCTAACTCTTGGCGAGATCCACTTCGGCCCGGTCGCGCAAGCGCTGGGCCGCGGGCGAGAGAGGCGCGTGGGTGAGGATCTTGTTGATCCGCTCCATGGCCTTCACCGAGTCGCCCATGCCCTGGTAGAGCACGATCTCGGCGTGCATGTTGTCGGCGAGCACGTTGAGCCGGTTGAGCACGGTGGCCACCTGCTCCCCTTCGGGGAAGCGGCGCAGGTACTCCGCACCGTTGGCCAGATCGGTGTAGCTCTTCGCGGCCACGGCCAGGCGCTCGTTGGCCATCTTCTTGAGCTCGGCGTCGCGGTCCTGGCCGGCGAGCTGCTGCAGGGCCGCGAGCTGGTCGAGGCTCGCGGCGAGCGTGCGCAGGCCTGTGCCGGCGCGCTTGCCTTCGGGGCTCTCCGGCGCGGCCTCCCAGGCCTCCAGGTAGCGGGTCACGGCCTCGGTGGGATTGCCGAGGCGGCTGTACGCGTCGCCCAGGGAAAGCGCCACCTCGGGCACCCGCGGCGAGTCCGGGAAGTTGCTCAGGAAGGCTACCAGGAACGAGGTTTCATACACTCCGCGGTCGAGCACCTTGACCGCCTCGGGATAGAGCTCCTTGCGCTTCAGCTCCAGGTCTTTGATCTCCGTGTTCAGGCCCTCGATCAGCTCGCTCTTCGGCTCGAGCGACGTCACCGCCGCCAGCTCCTCGCGGTAGGTGCGGACCACGGCGCCGTAGTCGCGGGAGAGGAGCGGCCGGGCCAGCTCCTGGTCGCGCCGGGAATGGAGCCGCTCCAAGCGGAGCGACGCGGCCACTCCGCCGGCCGGCCAGGCGGTGAGGGAGAACTGCTTGATGAAGGTGGCCTCCTCGGGCGCGGGCTTGGCCTGGTCGAGCCAGGTCATGAGCGCGGCCTGGGTGCGCAGGCGGAAGTCGTCGGACGACTTGCGCGACTCGATCTTCCAGGTCTCCTTGCGGGCCTGGGCGGCGCGCATGCGCTCGTCCGCGAACGGGTGGGTCTGCCAGTAGCCGTACTCCTTGAGCTGCGGCGCCAGGCCGTTCATCTTCTCCCATACGCGCCGGGCGCCGTCCGGGTCGTAGCCGGCGAGCGCCGAGAGCCGCTGCCCCTCCTGGTCCGCCTCGTCCTCGTGATCCCGGCTGTAGCTGCGCAGGAGCAGCTCGCCGAGGATCAGGCTCGCCGCCGCCGCTCCCTGGATGCGGCTGGCGCTGGGGTTGTCGTACCCCACGCGCGGGTCGTATGGCGCCTGGTAGCTGGTGTTGCGGTCGCGGTTCGACTCGTTGATCACGACGCCCGCGACCAGCAGGTTGCCCAGCACGCTCAGCAGGTTGGCCTTGCGCTGCATGCGCTTGAAGTGCTCCAGGGTGACGTGGCCGATCTCGTGGCCGACCACCGCGGCCAGCATGTCGTCGTCCAGCCCCAGGTCGAGCATGCCGCGGGTGATGAAGATCTGGCCGCCGGGCAGCGCAAAGGCGTTGGGGACCGGCATGTCGACGAGGGTGAAGGTGAACGGGAAGCGGGTGAAGCCCGACTGCTGCGCCAGCTCGTAGCCGATGCGGTTGACCCGCGCCAGCTCCGCCGGGTTGTCGTAGAGCTCGTACTGCTCCGCCACCTGCCGGGCGACCTGCAGGCTCTTGAGGAAGAGATCGGGGTTCGAGACCGTCTGAGCCGACGCGGGGAGCGGCAGCACGGGCAGGGCCATCAGGAGGACGAGGGCCGCGGCGAGGAGACGGCGGGTCGGATTCATCATCATGGGTCTCCCGGGATAGGGGACGGTGCCAAGGGTAGCAACACCGGCCGGCGCGTCAAAACTCCCGCCCCACCAGCTGCGCAATGGTCCTGGCTTCGGCGGCCCGCTCCTGGTCCAGGATCAGCTCCGGCTGCAGGATGCCGCCGGAGACGACCATGCGGATCCCCTCCTCGACGGTGACCGGGCATTCGATGATCTCCCGCGGCGGCACGAGCAGCAGGTAGCCGCTCGTGGGATTCGGGGTCGTGGGCACGAACACCGGCACCAGCTCCATGTCGTGCGGGCTCGCGGACCAGCGGGCGGGGCCGCCCGTGACGAAGCCGATGCCGTACGTGCCGAGGCGGGGGTACTCGACCAGGACCACCCGTTTGAACGCGTCGGCCTGGTCGCGCGAGAGCGCCTCCAGCACTCCTTTGGTGGCGCCGTACACCGACCGCGCGATCGGGACGCGCCGGATGAACCCTTCGACGCTGTCGATCATCCGCCGGCCCATGACGCCGGTCGAGAGCCAGCCGAGGAAGAGGATGACCAGCAGCGTCAGCAGGATGCCCAGGCCCGGGATGTGGATCCCGGGCTCTTCCAGGAACGTCGAGAGCGTCTTGTCGATCAGCGGCGCGAAGATCCCGTCCATGAAGCGGAACAGGAGGACCAGGACGTAGACGGTCAGGTACGCCGGGGCCAGGATCAGCAATCCGCCGAGCAGCAGCCTGCGCAGCCGGGAACGCCAGGGATGGGGATGAAGAGGGGACGGCTCGTGGCTCACGGGGCCTAGCCTACCAGCAATGCCGGCGCGTTCCGGTGTGGTAGCGTTCCGCCCATGAGCGACCTGACCATCGAGGTGCCGACCGTGAAGACGTCCATGGAGGAGCTGCGTCCGGCGCTCGACGCCGGACTCAAGCAGGAGTTCCCCGGCGGGATGCTCAAGTGGAGCTGGGAGGGGGACGTGATGCATCTCACCGGCCCCGGCGCCAAGGCGACGATCGCCCTGGAGGACGGCCTCCTGGTGGGCCGCGCCCACCTCGGACCGCCCGCGAGCCTGATGCGGCCGGTCATCGAGAAGAAGATCTCCACCGTCATGAAGAAGGCCGTGGCCTGACGACTCTTCCGCAAGCGCTGCTCGCCCACGCCGCCCGCCATCCCGAGGATCCCTGGCTGTTCCACTCCGAGGGCTGGCACTGGCCCTGGTGCTCCTGGCAGCGCCTGGCCCGCGGCGCGGCCTCCTGGGCCCAGCCGCTCTCGGCTCTCTCCCCCGGCACCCCGACCGCCTTTCTCTGGTACCCCCATCCCCCGGCTGTCGCTCTGGACCTCGCCATCCAGGCGGCCGGGCTGGTGTCGGTTCCGGTGACCGATGCCGCCCAGGCCCGGGAGCAGGGAGCGCAAGCCTGGGCGGCGCCGTCGGGCTCGGCCGGACCCGCGGGGCTTGACCACATCGGTCTTCCCGCTTGGGAGGCGGCCAGGAATGCGGACCTCCCGGAACGTGCCGCCGGAGGCGTGATGGTGGAGAGGAAGGTCACGCAGGAGGAGCTGATCGCCGCGGCGGAACGTTTGCAGGAGGCGATCGGCGGTGCCGAACGGGAGATCGTGGTGGTTGGCCGCGCGCCCGAGCGCTGGGCCGACCGCGCTTTTTTCTCCTGGGCCACGGTGGCCGGAGCCGCTGTGCTCCTGGCGCCCGACCCGTCGAGCCTGGTCGGTACCGCGGTGTGGGCTCGGCCGACCGTGTTTCATGGTTCCTCGGCCGAAGTGGCGGCGTTGCGCCGGGCGGTCGAGCAGGAGAAGCCGAGGTTCTGGGAGCGCAGGGCGGGCCGGTTGCCTTTCGGAAGGCTGCGGGTGGTGCTCTGCGAGGAGCCGGCAGAGGAAGAGAGAAGATTCTGGGAGGGGCGGGGGGTGCGGGTGGCAAGCACCTGAAGGACATCAAGGACACCAAGGACCGCAAGGACACCAAGGACCCGGAAGGCAGCCTTCGTCCTTGAGGTCCTTGAGGTCCTTGGTGTCCTTGTGGTCCTTTCCCCCTCCCTTGCCGCACCGCGACGTAGGTGGTATAGAAGCCCCTGAGAGGAGACCGCCATGCCCGACCCCGCTGAGAACACCGTGCCCGACCAGCCCCCCGCGCCGCTGAGGCCCCCGAACCGGGCTTCCGCCCTGGAGGAGATCACCGAGCGCGCCGATACCGTGTGGACCCGCGGCAACGGGAAGCCCATAAAAGTTCAGGTGGCCGCGCGCCGGGAGCTCAAGGGCCCGCGCGGGAGGATCGCCATCGTCGACGGCTGCCGGACGCCCTTCATCAAGTCCGGCACCGACTTCATGAACATGGACGTGGTGGACCTGGCGAGCGTGGCCGCCTCCGAGCTGATCGCGCGCTCCGGCATCGATCCCCTGGAGATCGACATGTCGATCTTCGGCGTGGTGGTGCCCGCCCTCCATGCTCCGAACCTGGGACGGGAGGTGGTCTTCCGCACGTCGCTGCCCGTGCGCATCCCGGGAGTCACCGTGAACCTGGCCTGCGCCTCCTCGACGCGGGCGCTCACCTTCGGCGCCGCCGCGATCCTGTCTGGCGAGGCCGACGTGGTGCTCACGGGCGGCGCCGAGTCGCTCTCGAACGTGCCGATCCAGTTCTCGCGCAAGGCGGCGCGCACGTTCATGGAGCTCAACAAGGCCAAGACCCTGCCCGCCAAGATGGGAGCGATCGGCAAGCTGCGGCCGGCCGATCTCGCTCCCGTGGCGCCGGCCATCGCCGAGTACACCACCGGCATGACCATGGGCGACTCCGCGGAGAAGATGGCCAAGGAGAACGACATCTCCCGCCGCGCCCAGGATGAGATCGCGCTCCTCTCCCACCAGCGCGCCGCCGCCGCCACCGCGGACGGCCGGCTCGCCGCCCAGATCGCGCCGGCCTTCCCGCCGCCGCGCTACGACAAGGCCGTCTCGGCCGACAACGGCGTGCGCGGCGACAGCTCCATGGAGGCGCTGGAGAAGCTCAAGCCCGTGTTCGACCGGCGTTATGGCACGCTCACCGCCGGCAACTCCAGTCCGCTGACCGACGGCGGCGCCGCCGTGCTGTTGATGAGCGAGGAGAAGGCCAAGGCCCTGGGCTTCACGCCGCTAGGCTATCTGCGCTCGTACGCCTTCACGGCGCTCAACCCCGGCGATCAGCTCCTGCAGGGGCCGGCCTACGCCGCTCCGGCGGCGCTCGACGCGGCTGGCGTCAAGCTCTCGGACATCGACCTCGTCGAGATGCACGAGGCGTTCGCCTCGCAGATCCTCTCGAACATGAAGGCCTTCGCCTCCAAGAAGTTCGCCAAGGAGGAGCTGGGGCGCAGCGAGCCGGTGGGGACCATCGACTTCGAGCGCTTCAACGTGACCGGCGGCTCGATCGCCATCGGCCATCCCTTCGGCGCCACCGGCGCCCGGGTCACGACCCAGCTCCTCTACGAGTTGCGACGCCGCGACCGGAATCTGGGTCTGGTGACGGTCTGCGCAGCCGGGGGGGTGGGCTTCTCGATGGTGGTGGAGCGGGAGTAGGGGCGCCGTCACCCTTGAATTGCCGGAACGTCACGCCTTCCCTGGGAGCGCCGGCATCCTTGCCGGCATGTCCGGAGAAATCGGCGGAACGCCGGCGTTCTCTCCTCTCCACCCTGGGGAAGATGCTCCGAAAACCGCCGCTCCCACGTCCGTACCCGCAGGGGATGCTCCGAAACCCGTGGGTATCGGAGCATCTCCCCTTTCCCCGCGGGAGGATTTCCTCGGATTTGCAGCATACGAACCCGTTCCCGGCGCCCAGATCGGCTCGGATGCTCCAAATCTCGGAGCTTCTTCCTCTGCGTTCTGGATTTTTGCTCCAAAACCCGGCGCTGATGCTCCGAAGCTGAGGATTGCGCGTGCTGGGATGCGCTGCCATGCTGCAAATCAATGTGGTTTGGGAGCATACGCATGGGGCGCGGGCGCTGCGCCACCATGATTCGGAGCATCCGAGCGGGGTCGAGGGGGCTCGGCGGCAGCCGATGCTGCAAATCCGTCCGCCGCTCACACCTGTTAAATTGGGCCCCCATGACCGCCGAGCGGGTAGGCAGGTGGGAGCGCCTCCGCAGGAGGCGCGGGCGCGTAGCCCCGGGTTTCAACCCGGGGCGGGCAGCACGGCCTCGTTGCCTCCGCGCCCTTGCCGACGCCCCTGAAGGGGCTCGAACAGGAGATCCTGACCTCCCGGGCCCCGGGTTGAAACCCGGGGCTACGCGCCTGCACCCTCCTCCGGAGGGCGCTTCACTGCCAAAGTCAGGGCCTATGGGAGGGACCCACCCTCCCTTGCACTCATGACGCCTACTTCATCCATGCTCGCCGGCACTCTCGTCCTCGACCTCTCCCGCCATCTGCCCGGCCCCCTGGCCGGCCGGCTCCTGGCCGACCTCGGAGCGCGGGTGGTCAAGGTGGAGGAGCCCGCGCAGGGCGATCCCGTCCGCCAGGTTCGCGGCCTGGGTGCCCTTCTCCTCTCCGGAGTCGAGAGCGTGGCCCTGGACCTCAAGGAGCCGGACGGCCAGGAGGTCCTCGGCCGGCTTCTCTCCCGGGCCGACGTGCTCCTCGAAAGCTTCCGGCCCGGTACCCTGGCGCGCCTCGGCTTCCCTCCCGATCTCCTCCGCGAGCGCTACCCCGGTCTCGTCGTCTGCTCCGTGACCGGCTGGGGCCAGTCCGGTCCCTATGCCGCACGCGCCGGGCACGATCTCACCTATCAGGCCGTCGCCGGCTCGCTGGCTCCGACCGCCGCCATGCCGGCCGTCCCCGTAGTCGACCTGATCGGTGCCTGGAGCGCCACCTCTGCCATCCTCGCCGCCCTGCTGGAGCGGCAGCGGACCGGCCGGGGACGGCACATCGACGCCGCGCTCCTGGACGCCGGGGTGCATGCGAACCTGGTCTCCTGGGCGATGGAGGCGGAAGGGCCGAAGGCCGTGGGGGAGAACCTGCCGCTGACCGGAGCGCTGCCGTGCTACCGCCTCTACCGCACGGCCGACGGCCGGCTGCTCGCGCTCGGCGCGCTGGAACCTCACTTCTGGCGCCGGTTCTGCGACGCCGCGGGCTGCCCGGACCTCCGCCGCCGGCAGTACAGCGACTCGCCGCGGGTCCGCCGCAAGGTGGAGACCCTGGTCCGCGGACGGACGCTCGCCGAGTGGATGGACCTTTTCGCGAAGGAGGACATCCCGGCCGAGCCGGTGCTCTCCGCGGCCGAGGCCCGGGAGCATCCCCAGGTGCGGGAGCGCGGCATGCTCTCCTCCGAAGAAGGAGACCGGATCGGCTATCCCGCGCTCGTGGATGGCATCCGGCCGCGCGCCGGAGCCCACGTTCCGGCCCTGGGCGAGCACACGGACGCGTGGCTCGATGAGCTCGGGATTCCGAAGAAGGGGAAGGGGATCGGGAAGCGCTTCAGTTGGAAGCGGTTGCTTCGGCGAGCTCTGGGACGGGGGTTTTGAACATGGGAACCGGGGGCAGACGCGCCGCGATGAGCAGCGTGAGGTCGTCCCGGAGCGGCTCGTCGCCGACGTGACTGTCGAAGGCCCGCAGGATGCGCTCATGGACGGCGCGGGGCGAGCCGCCGGCCCGGGTCAGGGCGGTGATCCGCGGGTAGCCGAAGGCCTCGCTTCCCTTGGTGTCCAGCGCCTCGGCGAGCCCGTCCGTGTAGAGCAGCAGCAGGTCCCCCGGCTCCAGCACCGTGGTCTCCGAGCAGAGGTCCAGCGGCTCGCGCATGCCGAGCGGCAGCCCTCCGCAGCCCAGCTCCTCGACCGTGCCGTCCGCCCGCCGCAGCAGCGGGAACGGGTGGCCGGCACAGACGTACTCCATCTGCCCGGTGGTCGGATCGAGCAGGCCGTAGAAGACGCTCATGAAGGTGCGCTTCGTGCCCGTGCGGCAGAGGGTCCGGTTGAGCAGCCGGATGACCCGCTCCGGGCTGGGGTCCAGGTCGAGCGCCGTTTTCAGGGTGGCGTTGGCGATGGCCATCACCAGCCCGGCGGCCATGCCGTGGCCGCTGGCGTCCCCGACCAGGAGAGCCACGCGGCCGTCCGGCAGCGGCGTCAGGTCGTAATAGTCGCCGCCGACCTCGTTCGCCGTGCGGTAGGAGTGGGCGAAGTCGTAGCCGGGGATGGGCGGCACGTCGTGGGGGAGCAGGTCCTCCTGGAGCTCGCGCGCCACCTCCAGCTCGTCGCGGACGCGGATGCGGTCCACCAGCTCCAGCGCCAGGAGGTAGACCATCAGGGCCAGGCTCACGGCGAACCAGAACGGCGAGAAATCGAACGTCCAGGTCGTGCCGTCGCTGCCCTTGGCCACCCGCGGGTCCTGCACCAGCCCCACGAAGAAGGCGAACAGCGAGCCCGCGAAGAGCATGCGGCGGGCGGGCGTGAGCTTGTAGGAGAGCCCGAGGAACGCGAGCCGGATGCGGTAGAAGAAGCGCTTGATCCTCCCCTTGGGCTCCGGCGTGCCCTCGTGGCCGCGGGTGAGGACGGCGTAGGCGCGGACCGCGTCCTTGTCGAACAGGCGGTGCAGGTCGCGCGTGTCCAGGCCCGCGGTGTAATCCTTGAAGAACCGCTCCATGCGGCCGATCAGCTTCGGTGGCTTCGGTGGACGTGCGCGCTTCATCTCACGGTCTCTTACGAAACAAGCCTGCCGGAGTTTACCGCCGGTTGCGCCGTCAGGTGCTCGATCGAGTTGGCGTAATAGGCCAGAGCCGGCCGCTCCTCGGGCCGCTCCGTGAAGAGGCCGTCCTTCTCCTCGACCAGGTGCCGCTGGGTGAGCATGCGCAGGCCGGCTTCGATGGCGTAGTCCTGGTCCTTGCGCGGAATGTAGACGTGGGCGCCGGCCGCCTCCAGCTCCTCCATGAGCCGGAAGGAGCGCGCCTTGATCTCCAGCTCGGAGAGCGGTTCTCCCGCCTGCAGGAAGACGGTCGCCACCAGCGGCACGGGCAGCACGGGGATGACCTCGCCGATCGTCCCCATGAGATCGGCCCCCAACCGCTCCAGCCAGACCGAGCGTTCCTCTTTCGTCAGGGAGCGGAAGTCGAGCCCGCGTTCGGCCAGCCAGCTCCGCATGGAAAACGGCGTGCCGAAGTTGACGCAGGCGTACCCGAAACGGTGCCAGCGGCTGCGCGCCATGAGCGCCAGGTTCCGCCCCACGAAGCGGAGGGTGGTTCCGAGCGCCGGCTTGCGCTGCGCCTCGGGCTGGACGTCGAGGAGCAGCGTGCGGTCCTCCAGCACGCGGTCGTAGTTGATGCCCACGGGGATGAAGACCAGGTCGCGCTCGCCCTGGGGATCGAAGCCGCGGAGCATGTAGTCGAGGAGCCCGAGCTTCGGCTTGCGCAGATGGCCGTCGCGGGAGAGGCCGCCCTCGGGATAGACCGCCTGGGTGACGCCCGAGGAGGTGGCCATGTGGATGTAGCGCTCCAGCACCCGGCGGTAGAGCGGATCGCCCGAGCTGCGGCGGACGAAGTAGGCGCCGGTCGCGCGGATCAGGGTGTGGAGCGGCCAGATGCGCGCCCACTCGCCCACGGCATAGGAGAGGGCCGTGCGGTCCGCGGCCAGGTAGGCCACGAGCACGTAGTCCATGTTGCTGCGGTGGTTCATGAGGAAGACCACCGTCGACTGCGGCGGCACGGCGGCGAGGCCGGCTTCGTCGGAGAACCCGAGCCGCACGCGGTAGAGGAGCCGCGCCACCCGGCGCGAGATCCAGGTGCCGATGCGGAAGTAGAAGTAGGCGTTGAAGGCCGGGACGATCTCCTTGGCATAGCGCTCGACGCGGGCCAGGACCACCTCGCGGGGGATGCCCTGCTCGCGGCTGTGCGCCTCGGCCGCCTCCACGACCTTGGGGTCGTACAGCAGCCGGTCCACGAGCACCTGGCGCTTGGTGCGCTGGAAGGAGCGGATCTCCAGCTTGAGCCGGGCGTTGACCTCGTCGATCAGGCGGTTCGCCCGCTGCCGCAGGAACCACCGCACCCCGGGGACGAGCAGCCGGTCGAGCACGGCCCATATCGCGAGCGCCAGGAGGAGCAGGAAGAGCCAGGTGGGAAGGGTGATCACCACGCTCGATGATACCGAAAACCAAGGACCTCAAGGACACCAGGGACCTCAAGGACGAAGAACCCTCCGGAGTCCTTTTCGTCCTTTAGGTCCTTTTGGTCCTTTGTCTTGCACCCGTCCTGCTACGAAAGCTCCAGCTCCATCGCCGCCGCCGCCACCTGCTGCTCGAACTCCTCGCCGCTGATCTTCCCCTGCAGCCGGTCGCTGACCGGGAAGACCATGGGCATGCTGCGCCAGGCCACGAATCTGCCGGTGCGGCGGTCGATGACCCGCTTCTGCTCGACGGCGTGCGTGGCCTCCGCCAGCGGGATGCCGGCGAGCGCCCGTTCGAGCGCGCGCATGAAGGCCTCGTCCTCCGGGCTCAGGAAGCGGAGGTACTTCCTCCCCTGGTTGGCCGTGTGGAAGTGCGCGGGCACGAAGAGCAGGCCGTCGAGGGCGAGCCGGTCGCAGGCGACGATGAGCAGGGCCATCACGTCCGCCAGCACGCCCAGCCCGGGATGCTTCTGCCCCGGCAGCCTTGGGCGCTGCGGCGTGAAACGGGCGCGGGGGTTCTGCATCAGCAGCCACTCGATGCGCAGGAGCGCCGCATCCTGGACGGTGGCGCGGTCGATCCGCACCCGGCCCTCGATGAGCAGCTCGGTCCTGCGCTCGTCCCCGTAGAGGCGGAAGGTGTCGCCCGCCGGGTTGTCCAGCTCGAGCTCCAGCGTCGGATGCCCGTAGCCCATGCCGCGCAGGCGGTCGAGGAGGCCGGCGCGCTCCAGGGAGAGCTCCAGGCCCTGGAGCGAGTAGTAGCCCAGCAGCCGCCGCGGCCGTTGCATCCCGGCCATGCCCGGGAGGATGTCGTCCGCCGTGAGGCCCCAGTCCCCCTCGGCGGGCTCGCCGGTCAGCTCGTGCGGCGCGATCTCCTGGGCGAGCTGGCGGTAGCGGATCAGCGTGATCTCCTCCGTGGTCGGCGGCTCCAGCGCCTTGCCCTTGTTGAGCAGGGTGGAGAAGAAGCGCGCGCTGTAGCGCCAGGCGTTCAAGCCGTACCCGCCCGCGAGGACGATCGCCAGGGGGAGGCTCCGGTGCCCGCCGCGCATGCAATCGACCACGAAACGGTCGCGCTCCAGCATCCCCCGGGCCGTGATCTTCCAGTTGCCGATCTGGTCGTCCGCGGCCGGATCGTTGCCCGCGAGATAGAACACGAGCTCGGGCCGGAATGCCTCCAGCACCGGGGGCAGGCGCGAGCGCACGGCCTCCAGGTAGGCCTCGTCCTGGATCGACCCGGGCAGCTCCACGATCGTGGCTTCGACGGCGTCGGTCGAGCCGTTCGTCTGGTTGTGGATCGAGAAGGTATGGACGGTCGGGTCCGCGGCGAAGATGGCGCGGGTGCCGTCGCCGTCGTGGAGGTCGAGGTCGACGATCAGGATCTTCCCGCCGAAGCCGGTCTCCCGGAGATCGGCGATCGCGATGGCCACGTCGTTGAACACGCAGAAGCGCTCTCCGCGGGAGGGGAACGCGTGATGCAGCCCGCCGCCGACGTTGATGCCGATGCCCCCAGCGCCGATACCGGCGCCCATTGCGAGCCGGGCGGCGAGCAGGGTGCCGCCCACCATGAGGCGCTGGGTGTCGAGGATGCGGTCCGCGGAGTCCTCGGCGAGCTGGAAGCCGACGACGGTGGTCAGGGCGCCCGGGTTGTTCAGCGAGTCCAGGTACTCGTCCGAATGGACGCGGCGGAGGTGGCGGAACGTCGCGGGCTCGGGCCGGTGGACCGCGCGGCTGGCGAGGAGCCCGGTCGAGTCGAGGAAGGTGAGGATGCGCTCGCCGCGCCGGGAGTCGTACGAGGCGCCGGGCAGGTCGAGCTGGTATCGGCGGCTGTAGACGAAACCGACCTGCGGCCGGACGAACAGCCGCCGCCCCCGCCGGAGCCACCGCTCGATCGTCGAAGGGGCGCCCACGGGGGGGAGGATAGCAGGATCGCCGCGGGCCGCCGGCCCTCACCCCCCGGCCCCCTCTCCCAGCCGCACACCCGGACCCCCGGGAGAGGGGGAGGTGGTTACGCCCGACTTTGCTCCCATTCATCTCCGCTCCGTTTCCGGAAGTCGGAGCCACGGATGGAGAGGAGATGTCCGGAGTCAGTCTCCCCTCTCCCGGGGGTCCGGGCGTGCGGCCGGGAGAGGGGCCGGGGGTGAGGGCTTCATCCGCACCCACGTCGCCCCCCAGCTCTCCGCGTCCCCGAACGCCTCCACCCGCTCATCCCGCCCGAGCAGCGTGCGCACGGTCTGCCGCTGCACGCCGATCCCCTTGCCGTGGATGATGCGCAGGTCGCGCAGACCCTTGCCGTAGGCGGCGTCCAGCCAGTCGCGGACCAAGTCGGCGACCTCGGACGGCCGGAAGCTGTGGAGGTCCAGCACGTCGGTGATGGCAAGCTCCACCGTCTCCTCCTCGTCTTCCCCGGTGTCTTCCTCCATGCGGGCTATAATAGGTCCCTCCAGCCATGCCGAAGACCCGGGAAGCCGCCGAGAGCGCGCTGCGTGAGAGCGAGGAACGCCTCCGCGCGGTGGTCGCAGCCCTGGAAGAGGGCATCGTGCTCTACGAGGCGGACGGCTCCGTCTCGAGCTGCAACGCGTCGGCCTGCCGCATCCTGGGGCTGCGCGAGGACCAGATCGTCGGCCGCACGTCGCGCAATCCCTCCCTGCGGGCCGTGCGCGAGGACGGCAGCCCGTTCGAGCCCGAGAGCCATCCGGCCACGATCACGCTGCTCACCGGCCTGCCCTGCTCGCGGGTCACCATGGGCATCGAGCGCGCCGACGGCGTGCTCGTCTGGCTGTCGGTCAACTCCCGGCCGCTGCGCCGGCGCGGCGAGCCCGACCCCTTTGCCGTGGCGGTCTCCTTCGTCGACGTCACCCGCGCCAGGAGCTCCGAGCGCGAGATGCGCTGGCGGGCGGACCAGCACTCGGTCATCGCCGATCTCGCCAGCCACGCGCTGGAGGGCACCCCCCTCCAGGAGCTCATGGAGAAGGCCGTGCGCCGCGTCACCGACGTGCTCGACCTCGCCCGCTGCGGCATCACCGACCGCTTGCAGCTCCACCTGCGGGCCGGCGTCGGCTGGCCCGACAAGGACGATTTCCCCAAGGGGGCGGACCACCCGGGCGCCGCGGTCATCGTGATCCCCGGCCGCCAGCGCTCCTGGGGCTTCCTCATCGCGCACCCGCGGCCCGGCGGCAGGATCGGCTCCGAAGAGACGCGCTTCCTCGACTCCGTGGCCACGCTGCTCGCCATGGCCGCCGAGCGCGAGCGCGAGCAGTCCTCCCGCCGGCGCACCGAGTCGCGCCAGGAGCGCCTGCAGCACGCGCTCCGCACCTCGGCCCAGGAGTGGCGGCTCACCTTCGACGCCCTCACCCACCCGCTCCTCCTCGTCGAGCTCGACGGCCGCATCATCCGCCTCAACCGCGCGGCGCGCGACCTGTCCGGGGTCGATTACGACAAGGCGGTCTTCCAGCATGTCAGCGTCCTGGGCAAGGGCCAGCCCTGGCGCGCCATCCGCGAGCTGCTGCCGCAGGTCGACTCCGCCGACGCGGAGGCGGACGACCCGTCGATCCAGGCGCGCGACGACCAGGGGCGGACCTGGGACATCACCATGAGCCCGGTCACCAGCCCGGACAACCAGAAGGGCGTCGTGGTCGTGGCGCGGGACATCACCGACCTGGTGCGCCTGCAGGAATCGCTGCGCCGCAGCGAGACCATGTCGGCCATGGGCGCGCTCGTCGCGGGCGTGGCCCACGAGGTGCGCAACCCGCTGTTCGGGATCTCGGCCACGCTCGACGCCTTCGAGTCGCGCTTCGGCCGGCGCAAGGACTTCCGGCGCTACTTCGACGTCCTGCAAGTGGAAGTCAAGCGCCTGAGCGAGCTCATGCACCAGCTCCTCGACTACGGCAAGCCGGCGCGGCTCGACCTGGCGGAAGTGACGCCCGACGAGGTCATGGCCATGGCCGCGACCGCCTGCGAGCCGCTGGCGAGCCGCTGCGGCGTGGACGTGGCGGTGCGCTCCGACGGCGGCCTGCCGCAGCTCCACGTGGACCGCGGCCGGATCGCGCAGGTCTTCCAGAACCTCCTCGAAAACGCCATCCAGCACTCGCCAAAGGGGAAGACCGTGCTCTTCCGGGCGGAGCGGGTGGACGGGGACCGCGACGGCGTGCGCTTCGCCGTCGAGGACGCGGGGCCCGGCTTCCTGCCCGGCGACCTGCACCGCGTGTTCGAGCCGTTCTTCACCCGGCGCCGCGGCGGCACGGGCCTCGGGCTGTCGATCGTGCAGCGCATCGTCGACCAGCACGGCGGCGAGGTGCTGGCCGCGAACCTCGCGTCCGGCGGCGCGGCCATGACCGTCTTCCTGCCGTTGCGCCCGCGGCGCGCCGGCCTGACCGGCCCGCCTGCCCTGGCGGAGATGGTGCGCGGGTGAAACCAGGCCCTCCCGATGTCGTATACTCAGGGGAAAGCACTGGAGCCTTCCCGATGAAGCCGCGTCTTCTTGTGGTGGACGACGAGGAGTCGATCCTGTCTGCGATCCGCGACTACTTCGAGCCGCGGGGCTACGAGGTCGACTGCGCCCGCGAGCTCGAAGAGGCCGAGGCGCTCCTGTCGCACATCCGCTACGCGCTGCTGATCGCCGACCTGCGGCTCACCGGGGTGCAGGGCAACGAGGGGCTGGAGCTGATCCGTTTCGCGCGCGAGCGCTCGCCGTGGACGCGCACCATCGTCCTCACCGGCTACGGCTCGAGCGAGATCGAGATGGAAGCGATCGGGCGGGGAGTGGACGCCTTTCTGCAGAAGCCGCAGCCGCTCGCCGAGCTGGCTGCCATCGCCGCCAACCTGACCGGACGGGATGCGTGAAACCATGCAGACGAGCCGCTTGTGGGACCTGATCCAGGAGCCGCAGGGCCTGACCACGGTATTCCAGCCGATCTTCGAGACCCGCGGTGCCTCCGGAGGAGCCTCTGGAGGAGGACACCGCCGGCTCTTCGCGCTGGAGGCCCTCACCCGCGGCCCCAAGCAGACCAACATCGAGCGCTCGGACATCCTCTTCGAGTACGTCCGCCGCAAGCGCCGCGAGCCCGAGGTGGACCTCCTCGCGATCGCCTCGGCGCTGCGCCAGGCCCGCGGCCTGCCCGGCAAGCCGTGCCTGTCGCTCAACGTCCATGCCGTCACCCTGGAGCGCGAGAAGCGCCTTCCCGCCTGGCTGGCCGAGCTGGCGGCCGAGTACGGCGTGCCCCTCGACAGCCTGATCATCGAGATCGTCGAGCACGCGCCGCCCTGGAGCGGTCCGTGCTTCCTCGACAACCTCGACCGCCTGCGCGGGCTGGGCGTGCGCATCGCGCTCGACGACGTCGGGCTCGGCCAGTCGAACTTCCGGATGATCGTGGACTGCCGGCCCGACCTGCTCAAGATCGACCGGCATTTCGTGGACGGCTCGCACGCCGATCCCATGCGCCGGGCCGTGCTGGAATCCATCTCGGACCTCGCCTGCCGGCTGGGAGCCCGCGCCGTGGCCGAGGGGATCGAGGACGAGCGCGACCTGGCGACGGCGTCCGCCGCCGGCATCTCGCTCCTCCAGGGCTACCTGCTCTGCCGCCCCTGCTCGCCGCGGGCGCTCAAGAAGATGGATTTCATGACCTCGCCCGAGCACTTCCGGGAGCTGGGCAGCGACGCGCTGGACGACCTGACCCAGGAGCTGCCGCGCATGGTCCTGGGGTGACCGGAACACGGACGAACACGGATCTGCACGGACCCACACGGACAGCCGGAGACGGATCCGGTCCGAGCGTCCGTGTCCGTCCGTGAAAGTCCGTGTCCGTCCGTGTTCCCCTTCCCCTACTTGAACAGCTTCAGGAACACCAGGTACATCACGAAGCCGTCGTCCGGCCCCGCCACCGGCACGCCCACGTCCAGGTTGACCACGGTCTGCCAGGGACCGATGAACGTCCCGGCGATGCCGACGCCGGCGAGCATCTCGTTGTCGAGCCCCGAGGGCTCGTCCGTGGCCCAGGCCATGTCGCCCACGGCGTCGAGCCGCAGGAACTCGCCGATCTCGAAGCCGTAGGTCAGGTGCGTGGCGATCGCCTCCTCGGCGCGCACCCGGTTCGACTGGTAGCCGTGCACGCGCGTGCTGCCGAAGAACCCGAACTGGTACTTGCTGAAGCGGTCGAGGTCCGAGCCCGACACCCAGTCGATCTCGGCGCCGACCTTCTGGAAGCGGGGGAGGTACCAGTTCTTGCTCGCCCGGGCGCCCCAGCGCGCGAACTCCTGCTGCGGCTCCAGGTAGTCCGGCGATCCGGGGAAGCCCCAGGGATCCCACTCCGAGCGCCGGCTCCTGCTGGCGTGGACGCTGAAGCCGTAGCCCGCCCGGGAGAACGATCCGGACAGCTCCACCGAGTGGGTCAGATTGTCGCTCGGCAGCACGAAGCCCTCGCCGGTGTCGTCCGACTCGCCGAACTTGAGGAAGAGGACGTCGTACTCCAGGCCGAGCTTGACGAAGTTGCCGAGCGGCCGGCCGAGCTTCAGGCCGAAGCTGCCGGTGCGCTGCTCGACCTCCTCGGCGAAGATCTCCTCGTCGTCCCGGAAGACGTTGTCGGCAAACGGAACGGCCAGGGCGAAGAGATTCGCGCCGAGGTCGAGCTTGCTGCCGAAGAGGCGCGGCTCGGCGACGTTCAACGTCAGCAGGGCGCCGGCGAAGAACAGGTTCACCTGCTTGCCCGTGCCGCGGAAGTCGAAGTCGAAGTAGTTGACGCCGCCGAGCGGCAGCGGGAAGTCGAGCGCGTCGTCGTAGAACACGCCGCCGGCCAGGAAGAGCTTGTTGGTGTCGAAGCCCTCCTTGATCACGCGCTCCTCGGAGCCCTCCTCCTTGACCAGGTAGCGCAGGCCCTTGTCCGTGTCGCGCACCATGGTCACGTCGGTCTCCGCGACCTGGGCGCGCCTGGCCGCGAAGTCGGGCGGGTTGACCCGCACCTCGGAGAGCACGGTCTCGCGCTCGACCACGGTGGTGGCGTTGACCACCGAGAGGATCTGCTGCGCCACGACCCGCAGCGGCAGGATGTAGCTCTCGGACGACCACGGCCCCGGCAGGCCCATGTCGTTGATCGGCGTGTAGTGGAGGGTCTCCTCGTTCGAGATCACCTCGCCCTCGAGGCCGATCTGCACGGCGCGGGTGCGCAGGCGGGCGTAGATCTGCTTGTCCACCCAGACCGAGCCCTGGTACAGCTTTCCTGTCTCTCCCTCGGTGGCAGGGGCGAAGTCCACGACCCAGGCCTCGCGGCCGTCGACCGTGTCCGAGCCGCGGAGCCGGTAGCGGTACTGCTTCGTGAACGTGATCTGGACCGGCATGGCCGCGGCCTTCTCCGGCTGCACCAGCGGGATCTCGGGGATGGTCTTGCTGCGCCACTTCACGCCGTTGACGTAGAGCGTCTGCCAGGCCCAGTCCGAGCCGGTTTTCTCGTCGAAGAAGTACGGCCCCTGGAGCGTGGCCTCGACGGTCTGCGATCCGGCCGCGGGCTGGAAGCGCAGGTGGGTGGTGTTCAGGGCGGAGTAGGTGTCGAGCTTGCGGTCCTGGGCGTCCTCGAACGCCTGCAGGCGGCGGAGGATCTCCTCGACCGGCATCTGGCGCTCGGTCGCGACGCTCAGCTTCTCCTCGACCCCCTCCTCGCCGCGCTCGGCCGCGCTCGCCCTCTCCAATCCCAGCACGGCCACGCGGCCGGGATTGTCGAGCCTGACTTCGAGCCCCTTGCCCTTCACCTCGCCCGTGGGGGCGCCGACCTTGTCGAACGTGTAGGGGAATCGGGACGGCCGCCGCAGGTAGGGATCGGGGAAGCGCAGCGTCAGCTCCGAAGCGCCCGCCGGAGCGAGAGCGATGACGCGGAGCGAGAAGTCCTTGCCGCGCACGAACGTCCACGCCTCCTCGGCGCCCGTGGGGATGGACCCCGCGTCATAGGAGATGTCGCCCGAGAATTCGCGGGCGAGCAGCGCCAGCGGCGAGACGACCTGGGCGCCCACCTCCGAAGCCCGGAACAGGGTGAGCTCGATTCCTCGCACCGCGTTGCGGGCCGCATCGGAAAGGATCTCGCCTGGAGCCGCTGGCATTGGCAACGAGTCGAGCACGATCGGCCGGCCCGGATCGGCCTCCTGGATCGCCGCGACCGCCGGATCGAGGTTCCCGTCGGGCCGGAGCACGACGGCCTCCAAGTAGGCAGCGACGTCCTCGTCATAGAAGGCCTTCAGGAAGGCGGGATCGGCGGGCAGGGCATCCGAAGCCACGCGGGCATCGGAGCGCGCGCCGGTCAGAGCCACGGCAGCCCGCTTGAGGAGGAAGGCCGTCTCTGCGGCGCCCTGCGCCTCCTGCCCCTCGGGCCGCCACACCACCTGGAACCAGGCGTTGGCCGGAGCCGCCGAGGCGATCGCCGTCGCCGCCCGCAGCTCGCCCTGGAGCCGCTCGAAATTCTGGGCCAGCGGAGCCGGCGTGCGGAAGATCAGCGACAGCCAGGGCGTGCCCCCGGCGTCCGTGATCCCTTTGGCCGCGGCAGCCGGATCGGCCCCGTCGAGAGGGATCTCCCAGGCCACGAAGAAGGGGCTGCCCTTCTCCAGCTTCGCCTGGGCGAGCAGGGACGCGAAATCCGCCGGGTTGTCGGGGACGGCCGGACCGGCCGGAGCCGGCGCCGGGTTGAGGGCATCGGCCTCCGCCGCCGGCACCGACACCACGGGCTCGAAACGCACGCCGGCACAGGGGAAGCAGGGGAGGACCTCCGCCTGTATGGACAAGGGGAGAAGGACGAGCAAAAGGGGTAGAAGCTTCGCGGTATGCATAGCCGCGGAAGTCTAGCAGGGTCGCAAGGATGGCCTCCGGGGAGGACGGGAGGGGCCCTGCTTATGTCCATGGAAGAGGACACAGAGGAGGAATTCCGCTGTCAATCGTCGGGCTGGGGCACAGACCCATCCATCATGTATCGGGGGCGACCGAGTGTGGCATTAAGTTGGTCCTCTGTTATTTTTGCAGAAGTCAGGTCGGCTAGGATCAGCTTGGCTCCAGTCAGGTTTGCTCCAGTAAGCTTTGCTCCGGTCAAATTGCTCCCCGTAAGGTCGGCCTTGCTTAGGTCCGCACCCGTCAGGTTGGCCCCGCTCAGATTGGCCCGCGTCAGCATTGCTTGTTTCAGGTCAGCTTGCGTGAGGTCCGCTTCGCTCAGGTTAGCCCTAACCCGGCGGAGCCGGAACCAAACAAGTAGCGTAAAGAGGGATAGGGTATGCTTTTGGAGTGCCGAGGCCGGTGCTTCGGCATTCTTGGAGGGTACGCTTATGGTCGTGTTGACGG
>Ga0068862_100000123_pt1 | contig 89860 bp, 165 predicted proteins | sample KBSSwiS52_FD_66598 | JGI IMG/M metagenome (GOLD analysis project Ga0068862, IMG submission 66598) | Switchgrass rhizosphere microbial communities from Kellogg Biological Station, Michigan, USA - KBS Switchgrass S5-2 | ecosystem: Host-associated > Plants > Roots > Rhizosphere > Soil ...
GATGATGGCGACAATGATCCAGCATTTAACTAAGGGGAGTAATAATGCCATCACTACTTAAAAAGGGTCAAATTTGGAAGAACTCCAAGGCAACCTTTGAAATTCTTAAGCTTGGTTCAAAGATTGAAGTTAAGGTAACCAAGCATGGCGAATCAAATTCAAGCACTCAGCATTTGTCGCCTGAACAATTTAAGGGTATGACCAAGATTCACGGTTGACACCCTGCCGACGAGCTGCTAAGCTAGTCGCAACAACTTGATACGAACCGCTGTAGATCTGTTCTCACTTATGCCGAAAAAACGGATTTACGATACCATGTTCGTGTTTAGACTTTTCGGTGCGAGCCGACTGGATATCCGTTATCACACTAAATTGGTTAATGTATATGGTGGTATTGTCCACTTCTCGGATTCCTAACCCATGTTCGCGCTGCAACAACTTAAGTACGAGTCGAATGAAGTTCGGTTATCATCCTACAAATTGACATGCCGGGTTCGATTCCCGGAAGCTCCACTCTTGGGGCTTGCAGGTTGCCTAGAAACCCCGAAATTCACTAACATATTCGTACAAATGGAAGGTAGCTCAAGAGGTGATAAACTGGTTTTGAACGCCAGGCCAGGGGTGAAATCCTGAGGGTTCGATTCCTTTACCTTCCGCTTAATAAAAGTCCGAGCCGAATATTATCGTTTATCAAACAAACACTACAACTGTTCGCAAAACAACGATAATAACTACACGCTCGGACTTTTTGTTTGTCCAAAAAGGAGAAGAGATGGCTAAAAAGGGCGACCTTGTCGGTTGGAAGAACGAAAGTAAGCCATTTGGAGTGGTTGTGAAGATTCTAACCGAAGGGCAAAATGCTTTCGGTCCCTTTACGCCTGGCAGTAGAGGATTATTCGTGAAGCTCTTTAATAAAAAATTTACAGAAGTTCATGAAGCACAGGTAAAAGTTTTTCCAAAGCCTAAGGAGCGAAAGGCGCACCTGAGTAAGGGTAAGATCGATTTTGATTGAGGTGTAGAAATGCTCAAAAGGGGCGATAAAGTAACTTGGAAAAATAACCCTTCAGGAATTCTCGGAACAGTTACTTGCCGGGTAACAAATGGAACTTGGCGTGATCGTGGTCAAGTAAAGCCAGTAACAAAACCAGTGGTTGAAGTGCGATTGGTAAGTACTGGTAAATGTGTAGATTTTCTAGAATCGGATCTCAAGAAAGCATAATGCGTAAAGACGACAACATTAAAAAGGCTTTTACGGTATGGGCAATATTTGTGTTCATGCTAGCAATGGGAATACTCGGATTGGGTATCTGGGGATTCATAGAATTAATTAACTGGATTATTACTAAATAGAAGGAGTTGGACCATATGTCCAAGGCACTAAAGGCAATTACCGTTAAGAGCGACAAGGCTACCGAAAAGGGAAGCCCAAAGCAGGTTCGCAATAACGGCGGGGGATTTAGTTTTAAGGTTGATGCTTGGAATCGGCTAGACCGCTTCCTTATCATCGGTACTGACGGCGGAACTTATTACGTAAAGCAAAAGGACCTAACAAAGCAGAACGTTGACTTTGTTAAGGAACTGCTTGCAAATAATCCGCAGGAAGTAGTTCGACGCACTGTTGACGTCAGCGTTAATGGTCGCGCAAAGTCGAATTCACAAGCGCTATTTGTTTTGGCCCTGGCCATGCAACTTGAGCTTAATGACAAGGAATTCATCAAGGAAGCTGTTCTAAAGGTTGCGCGTACCTTTACGCACCTTGCAGAGTACAGCATGTACCTGAAGAACCTTGGTGGCGGGGGACGTGCAAAGACCGACAGTATTGCTCGTTGGTACACCAGCAAGACCGATATGCAGCTTGCTGTTCAGGGCGTAAAGTACCGTAATCGCGAAGGCTACACTCACCGTGACCTTATGCGCATTTCACACCCAAAGGGAATCAATCCAGCACTTGGTAGCTTCCTAAAGGGTGAGGAATTCGTGGTAAGCGAAGTTCCTTCGATCGTTATTGGTTTCGATAAGGTACAGCACGCAAAGACTGAAAATGAAGTTGTGGCATTGGTTCGGGAATATGGTCTTCCTTGGGAGGCTGTTCCTACCGAATGGCACAAGTCATTGAAGGTTTGGCGTACACTTTTTGAGGCGGGAATGGGTCAGACTTCTCTATTGCGTAATGTTACTCGTTTTGCTCGACTTGGTGCCTTCAAGGACCTCGTTTTTGCAAAGCAGTATGCAGATAAGCTAATGGATCAGGAGGCAATCCTTAAGGGTCGCGTACACCCAATTAACTATTTGCTTGCTTCGGTTACCCACGAGCGTGGTCAGCTAAAGAAGGTCAAGGGCTCATATGGATACGAATATGAAACCTTGGTTAAGGATTGGGACACCAACCCTAAGGTACTCAAGGCTTTGCAGGACGGTTTTTATGCTGCCTTTGGCAACATTGAGCCTGCCAACAAGCGAACCGTTGTTGCATTGGATGTTTCTGGCAGCATGGGAAGTTATGCCAATGGCCTAAACCTAACATGTGCTGAAGCTGGCGCGGCAATTGCAATGTTCATTCTTCGGACTGAACCATATTGCGAAGTTCGCGGGTTCTCAAGCCACTACGAAGACCTTGGTCTAAGTGAAAACGATTCGTTTGATGCTGTATTGCGCAAGACCAATAAGTGGAACTTCGGTTCCACTAATGCGGCACTGCCAATGCAGTACGCAAAGCAGAACAGGCAGGAGATTGATACTTTCTGCGTTATCACCGACAATGAAGTGAATCAGGGACAGCACCCATTCCGAGCTTTGCAGGATTATCGTAATGCCACTGGTATTGCGGCCCGCGAAGCAGTGTTTGGTATGACTGCAACTGATTTCACCATTGCAGATCCTGACGACGCTGGAAGCCTAGATTTTGTTGGCTTCGACGCTAATGCTCCGAGGGTACTTGCAGACTTCTCAGCAGGTCGTCTGTAAGGTAGTTGCGCCGATCCTAGCCAAGTGCTAGGATCGGCATTCTACTGAGGAGGCCATTATGCAGGTTACAGGACATGCTGCCACCGGTGCCGCTGGGTGTGCAGCACTAGGACTTATACCAGGTCTCATTACATCTAACTTTGTATTAGCAATAATTATATTGGGTGGGGCCGGTATGGCATTACTTGCCGACATTGACCACCCTAAGGCTACAGTGGCCCAAAGTTTTGGTTGGCCTACCCGAACCCTCGCGCAATTAATAGAGACGCTGACAGGCTGGATCTACCTAGCAACACGCACCGGTAGAGACCAGGTACGAACGGGCGGGCATCGAACACTAACGCATACAATCCTATTTGCCTCAAATATGTTCTTTCTAGCTTTATGGCTGGGAGATAATAAGCTTGCTAATCTAATCATCTTGGTTTTGGCATTATATTGGGGCATTAGAGGATTCTTACCAAAAACAACCAAAAGATTGCGAAAGCTCTTACCTAAGGCTATTCGTTGGCTTCTTACTTCAAAGGAATTTGTATTTGCTCTAGCGGCAATGATTCCATTGCTAATGTGGGTTGATAGAATACCAATGCTTTCAAGTTGGTCCTTAGCCTTGATGGTTGGGTGGGGAACCTTGATTCACTCTTTAGGTGACTGTTTGACCGATAGCGGAGCACCACTGTTCTTTCCCCTTCCCATCCATGGTCAAGTATGGTATCGTATCAAGGCCCCAGTGCGGTTTAGCACGGGCAGCAAGCATGGAGAGTTGCTAGAGCGGAGAATTAAGTTGCTCTGTATATTCTTCATAACGCTAACATTCTTTTTAAGGTGGTTTAGTAAATGAGCAATTTGAAAAAGATAGGTATCATTGCGGTAATTGCATTGATAGCCTTTCTTTTGTTGTCTCAACCGGTGGAAAGCGCTGGTTGGGTGCAACACGCGCTTGGAAAGCTTAAAGACGCTGCATATCAGATCGTGACCTTCATCAAGGTCCTATTTTCTTAAGAGGTAATAATGGAAGAAGTAGAAGGTTCGCTTGGCGATCGAATGAAGTCCTATGAAGATAAGACTCAGCTTGATAAGGGAGTGGTTTTGGTCCGGGTAGATGGAAAAGCTTTCCACACCTGGACCAAGCTAGCTAGGCTAAATCGACCATTTGATCTGAACATGCATAACGCTATGGCGTATGCAACTTTTGAAACAGGCAATCAGATGCAAGGATTTCGCATCGCTTATACCCAGTCGGATGAAACTACTTTTCTTCTGGAAAATCTGAATCCAGAATCTGGTGCATGGTTTGATTATAAGGTGCAGAGGCTAGCCAGTATCACAGCCAGCATGTTCACTTATTACTTCAATCAGTGGATTCAAACTTCGGGATTGAAATATGTACCACCAGCCTTCTTTGATGCTCGTGCATTTGGAATGCCGGTTGAGGATGCAGCAAATAATTTCGTGTGGCGTCAACAAGATAATACTCGAAATCACATTCAAGCCAAGGCACACCACGTATTCAGCCATTCTGAAGTCCAGAATAAGGATTCCTTTCAGCTTGTTCAAATGCTCTTCGATGCTGGATATGGTGTAAACACCTTGTCAGATTGGGTGCGCTATGGTACGTTCGTAGTGCGCACTTCAGATCGTGGCTGGAATAGTTTCGATGAGCGTTTGACATATGATGAGATCAATCGATTTGCAGGACTAGAGGAGCAAATGAATGCTGCCAACAACAGCTGATGTAACAATTGAAAGTACGCTTGTAGGTGAAGAAATTGCAATGGGTATCGACACCAAGTCGCTGGCCTTTTTGCAGAAGGTTCTTACAGACCTTTATTCTGATCCCATTCTAGCGGTTATTCGTGAATACAGTACAAATGCCTGGGATAGCCACGTAGAAGCGGGGCAGAAAAGGCCGATTGAGGTCGAGACACCTTCTAGTCTAACTCCTTTTTTCAAGGTGCGAGACTATGGAATAGGACTGTCGATTGAGGACATGCGGGAGATCTATTCCCAATATGGTGCGAGTACAAAGCGTGGAACAAATGCGCAAACCGGTATGCTTGGGCTTGGCTGCAAGTCTGCACTTACTTACACTAACCAATTTACAATTAATTCAGTAAAGGATGGCATTAAGACAAGCGTTGTAGTCTCACGTAATGCCGATAACGTTGGTTCAATGCAGGTTGTTTTTAATGGACCAAGTGCCGAACCGCAGGGCGTAGAGATCAGTGTTCCCATTAATCGAAAAGACTACAATGAATTTCGTACCAAGGCTGAAAAGTTTTTCCGAGTGTGGAAGCCTGAGCAGATTAAGCTTAATGGTCAAGCTCCGGAGCCAATGAAGGGTGAATGGCTAAACGATAAGATCGTTCTTGCCGAAGCCCGTTCACATTATGGTGATGGTGAATATGCCATCGTTATGGGTGGAGTTACCTACAATGTAACTCGTACAGAGCTTTTTGGTGAGCAATATACCAACGCATACAACGCGCCAAATATCCAAAACTCAACTGGTATTACTTTCTTTGTTGAGATGGGTGCAGTTGACTTCACCCCTTCACGTGAAGAATTGCATTACACTACCCGAACCCGAGCGAAGCTGAAGGATCTAGTTAACGACTTTAATAAGCTCATTGACAATGCTATCATTGACGATATTAATTCACAGCCAAAGCCTAGTGATGTTCTTGATCGGTATATGCAATGGTCAAAGCGTGTATACAACATGCCAAAGGATTTGACCTATAAAGGTCAAAAGATCCCTATGCGTTTTGACTTCGAAGAAAGCTATGCGATAAATTCATGGGGCTCAAATAGTCACAATGCAGCAAATGTTCGTAGTAACATTTCAAACATTGTTGAAGAGATGAAGCAAGGGCAACTTTATATTGTAACCGGCCGGGAGAAGATTGTAGATGGCACAGCAGTAGACCTAACTACACACCAAAAGGCAAAGCTGCGCACATGGGCCAACCTAAATGGCTCTTCAAGTCCAACTTTTTACTTTTCGGAAAAGGACCTGCATAAGGAATGGATTAGTGATGTCCCTAGGGTTAAGTGGCAGGATATTCTTGATACAAAGATCAAGCGTAACCCGTCCACGGTAGACCTTAATAAGGTTTATGTTGTTGAATCCTATGCTCGTGAAGAAATTGACCTAAGTATGGTTGATAAGACCAAGGATATTCTTTGGGCTAATATTAGTGACATCAGTAAGGATAAGACCTACCAGGTTTATGAATGGGCGCATAAGCTCAATGCGCAGGTTCTAATTGTAGCTAAGAATAAGAAGAAGAACTTTGATACTGTATTTCCAAATGCAGTATATTACCTTGACTGGATCAGGCAGAAGGTTGCAGCATTTAATGCAAGTCTTACTCCAGAAAAGTATGAAGCGCTTGGATTCCTTGAGAATGGCAGCTACCACAGCTTGGTCTATTTGGATTCGCCACAAATCAAGGATCCAGATCTTCGCCGACTAGCGCAATTAGCTAAGAAGGTTAATGACCAGGTTAGTGACAAGCAAAGTGATTACGCTAGGCTTCGTCGCGAATACTTGACTATGCGTTCAATGGAAGAGTCAGTAGGTACTTCTAACCTAAAAAGGCTGGTCAACCCGGTACAGGCTATTGACAAGTACCCGCTGCTAGGGTATATTGGACAAGCGTACAGGTCTCAGCACTTTAGTCACATTTTGTTGTACATCAACGCAGTTTACGAAAATGAAGTTCAAGGAGTCTAATGAAGTATACGCTTTTTGGCAATGGCGAAACCAAGAACATCGTTGTTGTTGATGACCGCGACCCATCAAATGTTCAAATGCATTCAGCTACTGATCAGCACCCCGCGTGGGATCGCATTATTCAGGGAGTTGTAGCAGAGGATGACGCTGTTTACAAGCTTTTCGATGTCGGTGCAGTAGCCGCCGAAGCGTTTGAGCGCCTATCTGATCGAGTTACTATTTCTGGTGGCAATGTCTATTTCGATAACGAAAAGATGGACGGCGCATTGGAAGAGCAAATCTCTCGATTTGTTGAAGCTGGTTCAGAAGCTGATTGGCTACCACTAATCAACTTCTACGAAAAGGTTATGACCAACCTTAACGAGCACACTCGTGAGCAGCTTTACCGCTGGCTTAGCCAGCAGCAAATCAGCATCACACCAGAAGGTGATTTCATCGCTTACAAGGGCGTAAAGCCACGTAAGACCGATGACAATTACGAGTGGGAATCAATCAGCCGAGGACGAGCAATTGTCGACGGCAAGCCTTATGATGGTAGTATTCCCAATGACGTCGGCGCGGTGGTAGAAATGCCACGTGGTGAAGTCCAGCACGATCCTAAGGTTGGTTGCCACACTGGTCTACACGCCGGTACCTGGAAGTACGCAAAGGACTTCTCACAGGGTGCAGTTCTTCGGGTTGCCATTAATCCACGCGATGTTGTTTCAGTTCCAACTGATTGCAATGACGCAAAGCTTCGTACATGTCGTTACACTGTTCTTGAGGTTACCGATAAGGAAAACCTTGAAACTGTCTATCGTCCAGCACAAACCTGGGGCGATGCAATTAACGACACCAATCGTGATTACGAAGAAGATTTTTACGAGGAAGATGATGAAGATAGCTGGTACTGATCTTCGTTAGGGGTTGTGAGCAAAGGGCACCCGAAAGTGCCCTTTGCTATAATAAATATATGTTTATTAAAGGAACCCCTAAACCCGGGGATATGGGATTTAGTACTATTAAGGGAATGCTAGGCTTTTGGGTAGGCTTAGGACAGTACCTTAATGGTGATGGAAGTAAATATACCCACGTTTTTATTGTGCTCGATGACAATACCGTTATGGAAGCAATGCCCAAAGGTGCACAAATTGTGCCAATGGAAGAATATGCCGATAAGGCAGTATTCATTGACTGGGGTATTACTGATGAGCAACGTAAAATTATTGTTGAAGAAGCACGCAAGTGCAATGGAATAGGCTACAACTTTATTGATTACCTTGCATTAGCACTTGCGCGCTTTGGCTTTAAACCTAAATGGCTCATTTCTTATATTAAGAAAAGCGATAAGCTAATTTGCTCAGCCTTAGCTGACATGGTTTATAATAAGGCTGGTATTAAGCTATTTAGCGATGGTCGAGTTTGGCATGATGTTACACCAGGTGACCTGATCAACAGATACCTTGAGCGAAACTGGTTCGAGTGAGGTCTTGACAGCGCAGCGTTCGTAGACTAAGCTTGGTTGCACAAGCCACCAAGACTTAGGAGTCACCATGGCTGACCTGGATGAGCTGTTCGACGAATACGTTGTCATTAAGCCTGAGTTCGATCGTTTGAAGAAGCGTATGGACGAGTTGAAGCGCGAACTTAAGCCTTATTTTAATGCGCGAGGCGAAGTTTTGACCAGTAAGTCTGGTGTTCAGATTCGCATGGATGGTCGCTGCCAAATGAACGATGCGAAGTTGCTTGAGCGCATTGGAGCCCGGGTGTTCCGAGAGATCTCAAAGCGTGTCAGTGTGGCTGCCCTTATCAAGGCAGCAGTTCTCAAGGGTAAGATCAAGCAAGAAGATGTTGACGCATCGATGGAGCCAACCGAGAACTGGTTTAAGATTCTCTGAATCGTGGTAAAATAAATGCAGCTAACGAAAGGAGGCTGCATTTATTTTGGATACACTACTTTGGATTCTAGGAGTAATCCTTATTGTAGCGTTGATTTTCGCTATACTACGAAGGGTTTGAGTAAATGGAAGAGTTTGTAACTAATGCTGGGGACAAGCTAAAGGTACATTCTCTTGAGGATTGCCGAGGTCCCGTCTGTCCCATTCATAGGCCAACACCACACCACATGCGCGAATGGTCTATGATTTGGCGGGGCGATAGGCAAATCTTTGAGCGTTTATGTGAGCATGGTATTGGCCATCCAGATCCTGATGACCAGGAAGCAAAGCTATTCATTCAAGGATTCATGGATGGTGTACATGGTTGTGATGGTTGTTGTGCCCGCCCACGGGAAGGTGATTGGGTAAGGGCTCAAGAGTATTACTCAAGTAAGGTTTGTGAAGGTTTTCTAAAGCGGGATCTATTTTTTAACTTCGGAAAGCCTGATTTTCGATACTTTGCCATTGGCAAACGTGGGTTGGCCACTAGAATTAAATTTGAAACTGTAGTAGAAGTACGCGAGCCTGACTATACAATGGTTGACCTTGACCCTGAGCTACGCTAATGTTAGAATAGGTAGCAATGGGAGGTGAAATCCATTGACTACAGCACAAGGTGCACCAACGAAAAATGCACGTGCCATGAAGCCAGGAGTAGGAGCCGGTAAGGACGGCGGTAAAAAGGGTGGTAAGGTAACTTCAGTTCCAAAGAAGGCTCCTGCCAGAAAGCCTGCTCCAAAGACTAAGCCAGGCACTAATACCCCTCCAACTCCTGGTAAGAATACCCAAGAGGCTCCACCAAAGCCTGTTGTTGGTGCTCCAAAGAAGAGCGCTAAAAAGAAGAAATAAGTTTGCTGCTAGGTGTTCTCCGGAACTACCTAGCCTTGCCTGAGTAGCTTAACGGTTAGAGCGCCGGATTCATAACCCGGTAGATGTAGGTTCAAATCCCACTTCAGGTACATGAAAATGGTCGGTAAGAAAATGGACTGGGGCTATTGCGTCTGTTTTGATTGCGGCGGTGGTAGTCGAGGTAATGGAAGACGTATTGCTAAGCACCAAGTAAAACGTAAAGAAAAAGCCGACTGGAGAAAAGAATGGCTAGAAAGACACTAAACGGCCGGGTCGCACGCTATGGTTGGCGCAAAGCTATTAATTTAGGAAGAGAATCCAAAAGACGGGAGCACAGCCGTGTTCGACAAATGGAAACGAAGGAATGGCAAGAAGAAGCGTGGGAAGACATCTGGGAGTTCTTCGGATGACTTCTGGTTATTTCTTCTAATAGAAGGAATCTTCGAATTCCTTGATTGGAGCTAAGGATGGCCGACGATACTAAATGTAAGTGTGGCCATGCATGGACTACGCATACGAAGCGAATACCAGCGGAATTCATTAAGTACATCATTAAAAATATTGATGTTCAGCGCGATAAGCCTAAGCACACTTGGTGCATTCTTTGCAAAAAATGGTGCAGCACTAAGAATGCACCAAAGGATCTAATTTAATGCCAAAGCAAGAAGTAACAGAAACATATTGCCATTGCAGGCATAAATGGGATTCGCATAGTAAGCATCGTTTTGGAACGGTGGCGAGAAAAAATGGTCATGGATGGTGCATCATTTGTATGAAATGGTGTAACATCAAGGAATTTCCAAATGTTTATAAAAGTTTAAAAATCTAAATTTAAGCTCAGTGGTTCTGGATGACTTCTATGAAAGGAATTCACTGTTCAGGGCGTACGTAGCAATCAAATGCTCCCTATCCGTAACTAAAGGTAGGTAGTCAACATTAAGTTTTCCGATCTTGCGTACTTTGAGGAAACGCTAGCGCTAGCGGCCAAAGGCTGCTATGATTGTCGGAGCAGGAACGCTAGTCTTCTTGGCTACCAACTTTGGTCCCTTAGCCCAACGGCAGAGGCAAACGGTTTAAACCCGTTCAAGTATCGGTTCGAATCCGATAGGGACTACGTTTTATATAAAGTTGTATTAGCTCACAGGATAGAGCCCCTATGTGCTGTCATTAGTGGTGAGGCTAGCCATGAGAGTCAGCCCCTTACGTTGAGGCCCCGGCGGGGCTGAGTGAGTTTCGGAGAGGGAGAACCTGGTTCGATTCCAGGATACAGCACGATGCTCTTCCGAAAGGAACAGCAGGGGCGAAAGCCCAGCTTGCGGATATAGGTTTTACGGACTTCAAACACCTGTATTTGAAACCTCCGCAAGCCTTGGCTCAGTGGCGAAACGGCAGACGCGCCACACTCAAAATGTGGTGCTCGAAAGGGCGTGTGGGTTCGATTCCCACCTGAGCTACACCAAACAAAAGGAGCTAAAATGCCAAATTATGTAGAGCGCGTACGAAATGGTCTTGCAGATCTACTTCCAGATCTTCCGCAAGATTTGCTAGACCTATATACGCTACTAGCACTAGTCAATGGTGAAGCCTGCACTCTTGAAGATGTGCATGACGCATGGGCTATTTGGCGTAATAATACAAATTCAAAGCACAAGTCACTTATTCCATTTGATGAGCTGACAATTGAAGTGCAAGAGCTAGATCGTAAGTACATGGAAGCGATTCACCAGGCCAGTGCTCTTGACATCCGTCTACGTTGACTGTAAGCTCTGTATACAACCCGGGCGAAAGCCCACTGTCCCTTTGGCTGAGAGGTTTTAAGCGCAGCTCTGCAAAAGCTGATAGACCGGTTCGATTCCGGTAAGGGACTCTCTATAAAAGAAATGACCCAAGGGGGTTTCATGTCCAGAAGTGAAGTGAAGTGCCCAAAGTGTGGCCAAGAAGTTCAGGTATATGGTGTAGTTCTTGAAAAACATAAGGTATACACCAAAAAGAAAAATACCGGTCCATGGAAATGGTGCCCACAGAAAACGGTGAATTAATGTCGCTTTTTGAAGATAGATATGGCAAGCCAATAAATATTGGCGATACAATCGCAATGGCATTTAGTAAGTCCAGCTCAGCAGAAATTCGAGTTGGCAAAGTAATTGAATTTGTTAAATCGAAACCAAGGCCGTATGTTACTACCGTAACAGATAAAATGCGGGTTCGATGGTTAGTTAAGGGTGGATTTACCCCCAAGCTTTCATTGGTTGAAAATACGCATAGTTGTGTGGTACTTGAACATGGATATGAACTATAGTCTTACGGTTGGTGAACCATGTCTTTCTGCCACCGGCGATAAGGAGCAGCACTTTTATGTACAATTTGGACCTAAGTTTGAATTAGCTTCGGAAGGTGCATATAAGCGTTGGGCACGTCGCCGGGTGGTGCAAGAATGGGGAGCGCCAGTTAAAAATCCAACCCAAAAGCGTGCATGGTACACCACCTATTTCAGCATGACCGAGCTTATTGGCGATAAGCATTGGCATATTGTTGTTACTCAACCTAAGGTAGGATAATGCGATACGAAGGTCATGGGCTAGATAAAACCAAGCCTGAATTTGCACAGGCTATTGAAGAGCGTACAAAGTACGGCGTGAGTACTGTAGATACCTGGGGATTCGATTCCTACCTACTCGCGGTATTGACTAATGGTTTACAAAAGCTTGCCGATGAAGCACATGGTTGGCCCGCAAGCCCAGAATGGCCAACTTTCGAAGGTTGGTGCGATGCTTTGAAAACCGCATCTGATGATGCCTACTGGCTTCTGGTGACTGTTGATGAGCTAGAAAACAAGGCTTATAGCAAAGCCTATCCAAAGGAACCAGAAGACTTTAAGAGCATTGAGGATTACCTTAATGCTGAAGCGGTAAGTCCACAAGCAGTTCTGGAATGGAAAAAAGAACTCAGAGAAATTAATGGAGAACGTGAAGTCCGTAAGGATCGTTTGTTCACCTTTATTTCAAAGAATCTATGGGCATTGTGGGATTGACATGGGTAGGCGCAGAAAGCGAACACTTTACCGCAGGCATTGTACGAAGTCAATAGATTCATATGAGCAAGCGTGCAATAGAATGAATAGACTGTTGGATCAAGGCGCAATACTTTTGCACGTGTATAGGTGCACTAGGCACGGCGATTTGTGCTACCATGTTGGACATATACCGGGATCGAGGGCAAAACGATGATGACCTATCCAGAGCTTTTCAGAGCGCATATTGTATATTCCCTTGAGCACCCAGAACAGCGTAAAGGTCAAGCACTATTTAATTACCTTCATGAAAATAAGCAAACGAGAGCATTCGCGAATGAAATTCGCGGAACAAAGCTAGACCCATTTTATAATGATAGTGTCATTGGTGATGTTTTAGCAAAATTGTGTATTAGAATGATCAAAGCAGAAGAAAGTGCTTGACAAGTCCTTGCTCGGGTGCTAGAGTAGTACTCAGCAGGGCGTCGTTCTGGTTAGTCGAAAGGCTAACCTTTGGGGATAAAGTGTTAACGGTTGCACATCAGTGTTGCATACTGAAAGATAGGGTTCAACTCCCTATATCTCCACGTACAGTTTACTAGGTTAGAAAGAAAGCTGCGGACCCGTAACCCTACACGACTGGTAGGACTGGAAACAGGCCGAGGGGGTCAGAATCCTAGCGCAATTATTATGCGGGCGGTTACTAGTTCTCCCCCTTATAATTGCTATAAGAGAACTAGTATCAATAGGTGATTCCGTGTTCGCCTCTGCTTGCAAGCGGCCGTTAGGAAGATTCGCGATATTCCTAAACCATATGCGACTATGGTGAATCGGTTTGGCAGTTTCCATTAATAACTGTCGTCGCACCAATCTGCCTGTGGGAAAATTTGGTAATCCGCTCGGTTTGGGTCCGAGAAACTGCTGGTTCGAATCCAGTCAGGCAGACTTGCAGAGTAGACCATAATGATATGAGCAAAGAGAAAACGTGCTCGGTACGGGATGAATCGGTAGTAAGTTGAAGTAACCCGGCACCTCATGAGCGAGCGGTTAGAATCCGTATCTGCATTCAATAACTACGACCAAAGGATATGCAATGGCCGATGAAACCAAAGATCCAATCACACATATATTTTATAAAGCAGTTGGGACTCTTTTAGGCATCGGGGTTGCTATCGGTGTAGTTTTGTCAGTGATCATTGGATTTGTAGTATGGCTAATAATTTCATGATCTACAATCCAGATGATCCACCTACACTTGATTGCCAGGATTGCGGAGAACCAATTAGGGTGCTTACGCAACGGCAAGCGCGAATGCTAGCAGAGACACCCTACGAATTCATTGCCTATTGTCCAGACTGTAAAAAGTACCACAAGTATGGAGGTCTGTAATGGCTAATATTTTTGACTACTATGCAGACAGCAAGTCTTTTCTTGGCTGGGCTCTTATCAATATGCTGAGTGAAGCTCGTGAAGCAGGCCGGGACGCAGAAGAAGACTTCTTTGAAGAGCTAAAGCGCCGAAGCAATACCTTTTCAGAAGTTGAAATGTCCATCAAGCTAAATGGCCTTGAGGTTGATGCTTCAAAGTTTATGCAGCGCATTGATACGCTCATTAACACCATGGTTGAGCGCCGGACAGCTGAAAAGCTTGAAGGTATTCGTGAAATCACTGAAGTTGAGGATGAACTAGCTGAATTGCGTGATGTGCTTAAGCAGCGTGTTAACCAGCTTGCTACTAAGTACGACATTGAGCTTTACCGGGAGGACTAATGCCAGTTAAGGTGACGTTACACCATTTTGGTGAAGGCACTATGTTTGGTGGAAAGCTTTTTAGTAAAGCCGATGCTGAGCGAAAAGCTAAAGAGTTTGTTAAGAAAAACCCGGGTGAAATCGTTCAGTTGATAAATCCTGAAACTGGTGCTAGTATAAAGACTGTTCATTAAGAATATCGGGCCAAATAGGTATTGCTGTATTCTCGGTCGCAGGAGTATAGAAATATCACACGGTAGCTAAGAGTAAACTAACGTGGTGGATATTAAGGAACATCTAAACTGGTCCTAGCATCAGGGGTTGAGAGATCTCATTTGTTCCATTGGGGATGTAGTTTTAATTGGCAAAACCTCTGACTTCCAATCAGATGTTCTCGGTTCGAGCCCGAGTATCCTCACCAACCCTAAGTGTGAAACAATAAGGGAAAAGCAAATAGTAGCGCTACAATGTTTGCCAGACCATTATTGCTATAAGCAGGTTGAAATGCCTGCGGGGATGACCACTTAAATTAGTCGAGAAACCGGTAAGGTACTTGGCCACAGCCCATTCGCTGGTTTTTTGTAAGAATGGTGCGTCGTCCCAAAGGCTCAAGTATACTAATTAAAGTTCGCTGGTGTTCACAAAGCCAGTAAGCGGCAGAAATCTACGCAGTAGACAATCCGGTCGCCATATCGGGGTCGTGGCCCGTGTACAAATACCCTATAGTGTAACAGGCAGCACAAGAGATTCTGGTTCTCTTAGCCTTGGTTCGAATCCAGGTAGGGTAGCAATGCACTATGCGAAGCAGGAGGCATCATGCTTATCCCATGAAGGGATGCTCGTAGGTTCAAATCCTACCGTTATGTGCAGAGTAAATGGGGGTTCCGGGTAGATGCAGCCGCCGGAACTTAAATGAAGCAGGGCTCGCCCCAGTATTGTCCCGTAGTGTAATTGGCAAGCACGTGAAATTTTGGTTTTCACAGTCTAGGTTCGAGTCCTGGCGGGATAGCTTAAAGATGGTCATTTTTATGTTATAATTCAGCTAGGTGACCATGATGACTGACATTGAACTAGAAGATAAGTACGAGCGATTCTTTCGCAGTACTGACATCGATCTATTGGCTGAAATTGCCGCTGGTGGATCTGGAGACGGTCTAGCAAATTATTATACTAAGACCGAAACAAATACGATAACAAACGCACTAGATGCGCGCATCACTACGCTTGAAAATGGCGACGGTGGTGGAGGAGACCTTAGTAATTATTACACAAAGGGAGAAACTAATGGATTACTAGCAGCCAAGCAAAGTACTAATACTGTTCTTACTCAGCTTATAGGCTTGACTCCTACTAACGATGACGTTATTCAACGTAAGGCTAATGCATGGACTACTCGTAGCCCGTCGCAATTAAAACAAGACCTTGGCTTAGATAACGTCAATAACACTAGTGATGCTAGTAAGCCAATTAGTACTGCGACCCAAACTGCATTAGATGCACTTGATGGTCGAGTTGATACACTTGAAGCTGCTACTCCCGATCTTTCAAACTACTACACCAAAAGCCAGGTTGATACTTCGCTGGCTGGTAAGCAGGCTTTAGATTCGGATCTTACTGCTATTGCTGCTTTAGCTCCAACCAACAATGATATTATTCAACGAATTGCTGGAGCTTGGACAAACAGAACACCAGCACAACTAAAGACCTCACTTTCATTGGTTCCATCTGATGTAGGTCTTGGTAACGTAAACAATACCTCAGACGCAAGTAAGCCTATTTCCACCGCAACTCAAACAGCACTGGATTTGAAGGCTGCATTGACCGTGACTAATGCACTAGACACCCGAGTGTCAGCATTAGAAACTACAAGCGTTTCTACTTTGACTTATTCAGGTACTGTTACACCTGATGCAAATACAGCCAAGAGCTTCAAGCTTACAATGACAGGCGATGCAGCCTTAGCTATTCCAAATAACGGTGTAGAAGGCACAAGACTATTTATTGCAGTAACTGCATCCGGTGCAGATCGCACCCTAACCTTGAATGGTAGCTATAGGCTTACAACTGGTACTTCAGCTACTATTGTCATTCCAAACAGTAAGACCCAATACATTGGATTGCGTTATAACGGTACCAACTGGACTGTTGTCGCTTCTACCCAGGAGCTATGATGGTTGCCACCTTAGAACTTGCTTGCAATTTTGATGAAACTGGAAACACTGTTCTTGACTGTTCCGGTCTTAATAGAAACTGGTCCATTGCTGGAAGTGGCTTAAGTAGAGCTATTGATAGTAATACTAGGCAGGTATTACAGGTAACCGGAGGAACCATAGCCACTCCACCAAATGTTGGCCAAGCTTCGAATAGAACGATCATGTGCTCGCTCAAAGGTGTACTGAGCACCGCTGGTTGGCCTTTGCAGTGGTACAATTCTTCGGATGACACTGGAGTATGGGGTATTTTGATTCTGTCCGGACAGGTGCACATACAGGCTCGCAATGGGTCTGGAATCGCGCGCGCTAGCTTTGCTAGCCCGGGTGACTGGGCAACTGCTTGGCACCACATAACCGGAACCTATGATGGAACTAATATTAAACTTTATATTGATGGAGTACTTAAAGCTACAACTCCTATTACAGCACCTTTGCGTACCGATGGTGTCTTACAGCTATTCGGCTATAGTGAAAACAATTTCATTGACGATCTACGAATCTTTAATGATGTATTAACTGATTCACAAGTAGCGATGTATGCAAATATTCCTGTAGGAGCAGAAGCATCTGCCGGGTTCCTCAATCAAATATGATTGTGCGCCTGGCGATTGTGTGCTAAGCTTTCTGCATGTCAAGTGAAGAACTTCCAGCGGACGTTCGCTCTGCTGTAGAATTAAGCACCCTGGATATTGCAATAGCCGGTAAAAAGCTAGATGAGCTGGCATCCTATAAGGGTGGTCCAGAATTTGCTCGTTACGCTCGTTTAGAAGTAAAGCGACGTGAAGCGTATAAAGAAATGTCCACTATTGAAGCAATTCGCGATGTCTATAGGCTTATAGCTGGCGATAAGTTAGAATAAATTGTAGGTCGGGGAATGGAAAAAATTAAAAACTTGGTGACCGTAAAACACGGATCACATTTATATGGGTTGGCACGTCCAGATTCAGACATAGATTTATATACTATCTATGATTTCTTGAACAAGAACTGGAGACCGCGCCGACAGGTTAAGCAGCATATTGAAAACGAGACTGATCAAGTAAAGATCAGTCTCGATAAGTATATAGAGCAGCTTAAAAAGGGTGTTCCACAGGCAGTCGAGGTCTTATTCGCACGGCCGCAGCATTGGCTGGATCATGACGCTAATTGGCAAGAAATTGCCGGGACACTAGAACAGCATCTCGTTATCGCCGATGTGCTAGAAACCTATAAGCGTACTGTCATGAACTTCTTCCTGGAAGATAATTTTAAGAAGAACAGGCATGGTTTCCGGCTATTGCTTAATGCCGATGAATTAAAGCGTACACATCAATTCAATCCTACTCTATCTCAATATCAAATTGATATTATCAATGAATTGGCTGAAGAGGGATGGAAAGAACGTCAGGAGAAGTACAAGGATATGCTTTGGGAAGTGTTCCAGTGAACATCAAGAATTTATTCGATGTTGACAAACTAGACAAGTATATACGCGATGGTTATATTTCTGCTCGTAGACATCCGCACCTTCCACTCACCATCTACAATTACACTGCAAAGACCCAATGGGAACACCTTTGGGATGAAGTTACTAAGCATTGCCGTGGGCTTATTGTAGATTGGCGGGGTGAAATAGTTGGTAACTGCCTGGTCAAATTCTTTAATTACAATGAACCAGATGCACAAGATGTTGATACTACGGGTCCTGTTCAGGTTACCGATAAGCTTGACGGTAGCTACCTTGCTGTGTGTATTTATGATGGCCAGATAGTAACTGCAACACGCGGTTCTTTTGAATCGGATCAAGCACTTGTGGCAGAACAGATCATCGCTGCCACCCCGGAATATCAAGCAGCATTGCGGCTTCTGTGTGCGGATAGTACCGCTGTATTTGAAGTGATTTATCCAGAAAACAGAATCGTATTGGATTACGGTAAGCTTCGGGACATAGTTCTTATTGGTACTGTTGCGAACTTCGAATTAGCAAATGGAAAGCAGCTTTGGACTCCTGCGGCTAAGCTTAATTGGCCGGGACAGGTTGTAAAGACTTTTGATTGCACAAGCTTTACTGAAGCTCTAGCAATGCCACCAAGAGATAATGCAGAAGGTATCGTAGTCTATTTCGAAAACTCTGGTGAAAGGTTAAAGATCAAGCAGCAGCGTTACATTGAATTACATAGGCTTATATTCGATCTTACACCAAAGCGCATTTGGGAACGTCGTATGGCTGGTGAATCCCTAGCAGATATCCTACAGGATCTTCCAGATGAATTTCATACTGCCGTAATTACGTTCAATGACGAATTGCAGGATAGATTCGATGGAATAATGGAAAGTGTAGAAGTTTCATATCAAAATGTACGTGCAAAGCTAAGGGAAACTAAGAACTTTACACGTAAAGGATTTGCTATGGCTGCTAGAGGAGAGCCTTACACGCACATGTTGTTCCAGATGCTTGACGGCAACGAGGCTGGTCTGCTAGAGTCTGCCTGGAAGTTAGTAAAACCTACCAAAGATACCCTCTAGGAGTGTTATGCGAAAGTTACTTGCTATACTTGTTCTACCTGGGGTGCTACTGGTAGGCTGTACTACCTGGAAGCCTAATGAAAATGATTACCTACATCTATTAGAGGCTACCAGCCCCAACTATTATGGTAACCATAAAAATAGCACTCTTTTGGATAGAGGGTATGCTGCATGCAATATGCTTAAGGCAGGGATGCCAGAAATATATGTCATGCAGCAAATTCCTTCGGATCGTAATCCAGAAGAGTGGAATAAGGAAGTTAATTACGCAAAGTCTTTCCTTTGCCCTGATGTATTAAAGAAGGAGCAAAATGCCCGGTAAGCTTACTATTTTCCGTGGACTCCCGGGGTCGGGAAAGTCAACCGAAGCACAGCGACTTGTGCAGACCCTGCTTTCAGTAGGTATTACTGCAATCAATATTGATCGTGATATGTTTCGCCTTGCGGCGGGGTTTGGAGTTGCCCCTGCTGGTAGCTTTGAAGAAGCTATTACAGATACCCAGCGAGCGGTAATTGAAAATGGGCTTTTGCAGAACTGGAATGTCATTGAGTCTTCTACAAACCTCAATGCAAAGTTTCTTAAGGCTCTCGTTAAGCTTGGTGCTAATTGCGGTGCTGAAGTTGAAATTATTGACGTAAGTACTCCACTGGACGTTTGCGTTGAACGAGACGAGAATCGTAGGCTTGCTGGTGGACATTTCCTTGGTGAAGATATTTTGCGAGATTTCGCCAATCGTGTAATGCCAAAGGGTAAGTTTCCGCCCAAGCCTAAGCTTCCAGAAGTAGTTAACGGAACGCTTTATGTAGCTCCACTTGATAAGCCCCGTGCAATTATCGTTGATATTGACGGTACTGTTGCGGAAGTAGATGGTCGTAGTCCTTACGATTACACGCTGGTATCAACGGATAAGCCGAAGCAATGGGTTATTGATTTGGTTGAAGGTGCAGCTCGAAACGGCGAAACAATCATTTTCATGTCTGGTAGAGATTCTATGTGTCGCCAAGACACACTCAATTGGATTCGAAAGTACACCAATGTAACCGATTTCAAACTGTACATGCGTGCTGAAGGTGATGAGCGAATGGACGCAATTGTCAAGCTTGAGCTTTTTAATAAGAACATTCGTGCCAATTACGACATTCGTTACTGTGTTGATGATCGTGCGCAGGTAATCAGGATGTACAGGTCTATTGGTCTGAACGTCCTTGACGTAGCAGGACACACATTTTGATGCTAAGCTAAAAGGGACCCCTTCAGGGGTCCCTTTTAGTATGGAGAAAATATGTTCAATGAAAAGCTAATAAACGCTATGCGTAATAAGAGCGTACTTAAAGTAAGGTATGTTGATGCCACTGGAAGTGCGCATTTTGATGTAGATTTTAAAAAGGCAGAAGAATTTTTTCCGCAGTTTGTAGAAGAATTAGTATTAATGAATCTTGGTGCATATGATCGTGAAGTCTATGACCTAGGCTTTATGGCCTACACGATTTTGCCCGATGGGATCTTGCAGTGGAAGCCAACCAAGAAGCTGAATGCTATAATAGACGCATGCAAGAATATACATTCAACGTGACTATGCAGGTTAAACTGCTAGCTTTTAGTGCCGATGATGCGAAAGAGGTTATTACTGAAGGAATTGAGGATCTGGGCTCTGGTGCCGTGGTTACCAATTTGTTAGTTGACCTTGCGCCGGACAAAGGCTAAGATCATGTTACAAGAAAAAGTCGGGAGGCAGTATGTTGGTTGAGGATACACAACAGGAGGTACTAGTACCAGGATTCTGTGATCGATGTGGAGCAAAAGCAGCCTTTTTGGCAACTAAGGGAGAATTGGTCCTTCTATTTTGTGCGCACCATAATCGTGAAAATGAAATAGAGCTGAAGGCTAAAGGCTTCTCGATAACCAATGTCGACAGCTGATGAACGTAATATTTGTTGTAATAGTTGTAGGTTTTGTTGCTGTAGGAGGGTATATTTTCTATGAGCGCAATAAGCAGCTTTGGCATAAACGTAAGAGAGAAAAGTACTACATGAACAATAAAGATATTGAGCAACAGTTTGTTGAGATCTCTAGGAATGTATATGGAGATACTAAAACTGATGATGAATTCTTCCTTGGGTTAGCGTTAATAACAGTATTAGATTGCCTTGATAATCCTGAAGAATATGACGACAAGGCGATGGGCTATGTTTTTGAGCATGCGGATGATCTAGCAGCATTTTTCAGAATGAAGTACGATAAGGAAATTAAGGCACTAAAAGATGAAGACGATGAAAGTACTGATAACCGGGTCTAGAGACTGGGATGATTACGGAGCTGTAGCCAAGCAGATGGCTATTGCACTTGGTGATGCCAAGGAAAAGGGTTACCAGAAGATTGTCTTTTGGGATGGCGATTGTCCTACAGGTGCAGATGCCATGTGCAAAGAGTTTGCTAATAAGGTAGAGCACAGCGTTCCAGGACTTATTATTGAACGCAAAGGTTTTCCTGCTAAATGGGAGCAGCACAAGCGTGCGGCGGGGCCAATTCGAAATAAAGAGATGGTAGACGCAGGACCAGACATCTGCTTGGCCTTCATAGGACCATGCACTAGCCCACGTTGTACCCGCCCCGGAAAACACCCTAGCCATGGGGCCAGTAACTGTGCTAAGCTAGCCGAACTAGCCGGGGTGCCGGTCGTGTACACAAGGAGTTAATATGCGCGGATTCCTATTTATTCTCATTGCAATTGGATCAGTCTTTCTGGATGCATTCCTCATTCAATGGATTGCACATACCATTGTTGGGCCGTACGGTCAGCATGGATATACCTTTGGACAAGCATTCGAGATTAGTTTTGCTCTAACTACTTCTGCTCTAGCTGGAATGGTAGTGCTCATTTTTATTAAGTTGATTCTCGATGACTAAGCGAACAATGTCCAGGCAGGATATTGACACTATCTATCTCAGTTTGACAGCTCTGGTGTCCTTTATCCACCCAATACTCATGCCAATGGTCGGGGCGTCTTGGCTGTTCATGTGGTTTTTCATTTACCGTAAGGAACCAAAGAATGCAGAAAGAAACTAAGCTGAATATCATAGAGGCAGCACTCCTAATACCATTGTGTATTTTAGGACTGCTGGTTAACGTATGGTTTGTTATTTCTGCAATCTTTCTTTTTATTGGGTTTTCCCTATATCGTAGATGGATTGCGCCGGGAGGTTCATGGTGATTGATGAAGATGACAATCATGATTGGGGTCCTAGACCAAGCATAGAGCTTGCGCACAAGTCTATTGACTTTAACCTGCTTCTGTGGAAGACTGGCGCTAGATACAGTATAGTGCTATGGGAGCGTCGAGGTGATGCAGACAGGATGCTTAAGGCTCTCAATCCAACAGACTATGAAGATGCTATGCATCTTTTTGCATTGCAAATGAACGAATTGGAGATTTACTAATGTCCCCTCTACTATTCAAAGAGTAAGTACGCCTACAAAGAAGTTATTCCTGAGCGTAGCTCTAAGCTCTCTCGCCGGGAAAAGGCGTGGCTAAAGCGTGCCGTAAAGCTCGCTACACGTTCCACAGAACGCCACCAGCACGCATGTATTATTGTCAACGGGGGTAGTGTACAGGCTTTTGGAATCAATTTTAATCGGAATATTCCGAACAACGTTGAGGACATTACGCAACTGGCCGTGCACGCAGAGGAAAGTGCCCTAAAGTATTGCAATCGGACGAACGGTGCTGTAGCATACGTAGCAAGGGTAAGCAACGGCAAGTCTATGCAATCCAGGCCCTGCCCCCGTTGCATGCAGGCCTTGAAAGATGCAGGAATCAAACGAGTAATTTACACCATCAATGGAAGCGAGTATCTATGACCGCCAAGACGACTGACTTTGTTAATATCGAATTTATTGATGACCGACATTCCTTGGGGATTTATGTTCATTCTGATGGACTTTCTCCTGAAATGTGGATGCGAATTGTTCGGAGCATGCCAGAGGACGAAGCACTTAGTGGTTATGATTGCTTTTTTGCAGAGCCTGAGTGCATGTCATTTGACACTGATGGTTTCTACGTAATTCGCACTCGCTATGCTCGCCAGGCATGGATTGACAAGTACAACGAACGACAAAGCAAGGAAAATGCAAAAGATACCATTACTGTTTAAGACAGACGAAAAGCGCAAGTATGTAGTACCAGAAGTAAATGTACTAGAAGTATTTGACGAGCCAACTATTGCACATCGTAAATACGACGGTACATGCATGTATTTTGATGGACTTGAATGGTTTGCGCGCAGGTCATTCAAGCCTATTAGTGAAGCAGCAAAAGTATTTGATTTCACCCCTGTAGAATACGACTACACTACAGATAAGGTGTTTGGCTGGGAGCCTATTGCACGCTCACCTTTCTTTAAGTTCTGGCAGGAGGCCATGGTTAGGCAGCCATTGGATTGCGATATCATTGATACTCGTGATGGCATGTATGAGCCGGATACCTATGAACTGCTTGGTCCAAAGATAAATAATAATCCAGAGCAAATAAAAGGGCATCGCCTAATGCCGCACGGCCGGGCACAACAACTTGGCGATATACAAATGCTAGAATTAGACCTTGTGCAAGATCCAGAACAGGCGTATGCTGAGCTTAAGCGAGTGCTCTTCTACCTTCCGATAGAGGGTGTAGTATTTAAGGATCGTGATTTACGACCACTTGCAAAGCTTCGCCGAAAGGACTTTAATTTTGCCGAGGAAGAAAGAAATAAGCTCATTCAGGAATCCATCCAACGCAAGCGAGAAACCGCGTCCAAGATGCTCGACGGGTCGGATCATGACTGGAAGGCAGGCACAGTTTAACCCCCGTAGTAAAATAGACGGAACGCAAATATGTGTAGATTGCTTGGTGGATGAATTCTATGTCAAGGTCGAGAAAGCCGAAGTGGAAGGTAGCATTTCTGAATAACCCTAAGCCACTATTTTTGTATGACTTTAGGAGTTTGGTTAGCTGCTTTTCGATGCGTTGGAGGGAAACCTTTGACGTGTTCTATCCAGAAGATGAAGATTGGATTCTCTGCCATACTAATTACCCAACAAAGACATGTAATTGCGGCAGAGCATACAATGGATTCAGATATAGAGATGCATTTTTGAATGGCCCTCAAACTCAAGAAGAAGCTATTGCCTGGATACATAAGCCATTGCTGTGTGAGTTTTGCTATTACAAACGTGAGCATGGTAGGGGCAATTGGATTCCTCGCAAGCTGCGCCGAGAATTAGGTTTGGAAGATTAGTATGTTATAATCTCTAATAGGAGGTTATGACTTATGGCTGATGCAACACCAGAGACAGCCGCACAACGTTTTGTGCGTGACTGGGATAGCATGCTGGATGACCGTAAGGATCGCGGGTTGGATCACCAGTCCCTAGAGCGTGTTCAGCGTGAATACGTTGCGCCTAACGGAAGCACTCCAGCAGACGACGATAACGTTCACAACTGATCGTTATCTTAATCAAAATTAAAGTAGCCCCGCCTAATGCGGGGCTACTTATGTACCGAAAACAAGGAGAGTATAATGGGTGTTACCCTAGAACAAGCAGAAAAGCTAGTCGAGAACTATGACAACCTTTTCTGGGATGGTTGGGATCTAGTTGTAGTAAATCCAAAGATCAATGGCTACACCAAGGTTTCGGGCATTTTCTTTGAGGGCAAGTGGTGCGTACGAAAGGTAATTAAGGCTGATGTACAAGGACTCTACGAAGTTCCACAGCGATACAAGGTCAATTCTTGAGCAATTAGGAATTGATCCTCGGGATTTCGATTGGCAAGATCTAGCCGCTTGCGAGGGATATCCAACAAATTTCTTCTTTGAGGATTACGAAAGAGATACACGGTTGGCAGCTCAGGTTGACGCTTTGTGCCTGAGCTGCCCCGTGGCACGTGAATGTTTTAGGTTAGGCGCGGATAACAAAAGTACAGGTGTTTTCGGCGGTTTCTATTTGAACAACGGTGAACCAGTTAAAACACGTAATGCACACAAAACCCCAGAAGTCGCACAGAAACTAGCAGCAAAGGTACTGGGGAATGTCTGATTATTGTGAAGTTTCTAAATGGATTTTGGAGACTAATCCGCCACCATATAAGAATTTCATTTGTGACATATGGGAAATGCCAGAATATCCAGGCGTTATGTTCTTACGAATGTATGCCGATAATTTAGCAGAATTCAGCGATAATCAAATCGCGGGTATTACTGAATGGCTAAACAAGGTAAAAAAACAACTCAATGAACACCCATTAGTTTGGGCGAAGTGGGCACATATTATCACTGAAAGGAATCCGACATGAAATTTAAGGTCGTTCTTGTACATGAAGACAATGTGCTGGGCATCGTTGTGAATGAATACAGTAGTGGGTGCAAGGTTGTTTGGCTTGTCGACGGACTTCGTACTGAAACGTTTCTAGAGCATGATGAATACACTCCGATTACAAATTTGAAAGAAGATTTTAATGAATGACGGTAGATTGCTTTGCCAATCATGTAATAATCCAAAACGTAATTTGGAGCGGGTAGAGTCTAAAATCACGGGTTGGCCACTAAATATGTGCCAAGACTGTATAAAGCAAAAGTTTGAACCACGCTGGCTAATCATTCTTGCCATCAGGCAATTTGGTAGAACACCGCTGACGGATGAGTTTATTAGAAAGCACCGCTACGTAGGCGAACCTATACCCGCAGTGGATGTTTTATAAACCTAGCATTGACTGCTAAAACGTTTTCATATAAAATGTTAATATGACTATGAAAATGAAAGTAGGATTCAACAGGTTCGTAGAGCATACCAATCGCTACTTTCAAGAGTTGATTGAAGTAGTCTTGGTTTTCGCCATGCTTGTGTTTGGAGTAATTACTCTACTACCTGTTGAACTACTTCCTGGCAACAGCTCAGTCTACCAAAATAACTTTGCTAAGATTCCTTTTGGCCTACTCTTGCTTCTGCCGGGGGTAGTATTACTTTATCTACGAATAAAGCATTCCATACAGGATTATGTCTTTGTCTACAAAGAAGCGCGAAGGCAATGCTTGTTTTATATGCTTCTAGGCTGGCTATATCTCGCTATTCTTAGACTATCTATTGCAGTATATCCACCATTCTATATTACTTACTTTGCCCTCGGCGTAATTACGTACTTCTGTTACCTGAGGTTGACTAAATGAGTAACTGGCAAGACGTAGGTGTCGCACTTATCTCAGCTTTGACTGGTGGTGGATTCATTAAGCTGATGGAAAGTTGGCTTACTCGTAATAAGCAGAAGACCGAACAGGATAAGCAATTTAGAGATGAGCTGCGCGGGGAAGCAGAAAGCCTACGTAAACAAATTGAAGGACTAAAAGCAGAACTCAAGCTTGCTGAAAAAGAACTAGACGACTTCAAGGAAAAGTATTGGAAAGTATATACTGAATACAAGCAATTTAGATTCTCTGTATATGCTATACTTTTGGCAAATGGGCTAGATCCTAAGCAGGTTCTGCCGCCAGATGAAGCACAGGGAGTTTAAATGTCAGGGCATCAATTTACAGAAGGAGCCATTCGTAATGGTAATACCTATCGGTATTGTAACCACTGTGATTTGATGCTCTTTTTCTATAAAGATTCAAGGCTCGCACAGGTCAAAAAAGATATCGATCGAGCTTATTATGCAGAAATGGCGAGGCAGAACAATAGTGAATAAGGAAGATTTAGATTTTCTCATCGAGTTTTTCCTGCTACGTAATATCAAGTGGAAAATCGGCGGGGAAGTACGAAGACCAACTCGCGCAGAAGTAGAAGTAGCTCTTGACGACATGACCCGGGTTGTGCAAGAATCTGGTGAAAGCATCCTGGTTGAGATCGGCAGTCTGCTGGTTAAGCGATCAGATCAGCATATCGATATCTACGTACATGCAGGAGCATTACCTTATGGAAAAGAAGAAAATTGAAATTCCGCCATTTACTTGTGGTGGTTGCACCAATAAGTGGACAGGTGTAAATCGAGCACATTGCTCAGTTTGCCATATTACATTTGGTGGACCAACTAAATTTGACTCCCACCGCCGCAGAAATAAGTGTATGTCACTGACACTTATTGAAAAGCCAATTGAAGAAGGCGGGCTGGGCTTGAGTGACAATGGTAAAGGCGTTTGGACATCCGTTTATACAGGAGGCGACGATGAAGCCGGTAGTGATTTTTCGGACGAATAGCCGATTCAACATGGTTACGCCGAAGCAATGGAAGAGCAGTGCGAATAGGTTTGAAGCTGCTGTGCAAGAAACTGCACGTATGCGGAAGATTTCTGATGATACATTTAGGCAGTTTAAAAACCTCACACACCGCCGGGAGGTCCAAGCCTATCTTAAAGAAGTTTGGATGGGATGATATGTATATTAAAGCTCAAATGTCCGAAGCTTTTAATGCAGGCTGGTTTCCCGAGGATGACTCAGACCCCCACGAAGAACGCGATATCGTGCTGAAGACGCTCGCAAGGGAGCGTAAGCTTGTCCGTAAACCCAAGGTATGGTACGCTCGTTCGGCACACTAGGAGGAGTTATGGACAAACCACTTAAGATGGGACCACCAATTATTTTATCGGCCGAAGCTTTCGATTGGCTTGTAGCCTATCTTGATGAACCACCGAGAGACCTTCCTAAATTGCGAAAGTTATTTCAAGGAGAAAGAAGGTTCGAGCGTGGAGAGGATACGACGGACGCAGGAACTTCGTAGATCTAACGCTGCGGGGGTGCACACAGGCCATAGACGCGGCGATATTTTTACTGATGACCTAGATCCAGCGCAATATTTCGATGAAGGTCTTGACAACAGCGATCTTGACGTCTACAGTTGGAAGCACCAGGGCAGCCCCCGGAAGGGGGCTGCTTCCGTTTATCGCCGTAGTAAGGGAGCATCGATGCAGATTAAGAATGACGCTGGTTTTCTTTTTGTTTGGCCCGTTGATAGTGATGTTGTTGAGGTATTCCACAAGGATGCCGTGTTTCCTGGGGAAGTTTTTGAAGCAGTTCCAATGGGAACGCTGACTCGAAATGAGTCAAATCTTAAGCAGCTTGCCAATAGCATCCGTGAGTACGCCCGGCTGTAAGTAAGCTTGCAAATAATCAATTGTAATTAACCCAAAATATGGGCTTCATTGTGCTGATGTAAAGGAGTTAGCGATGCCACGTAGTCGTGATTGGCTTGTCCAGCAGGGGTTGGCCAAAAAGGGGAAGGGCAGGCTTAGTTTCGCTGCCAAGGATGCTCTTGCAAAAGCAATTGCCGATGGAATGACTTTCGACGATATCCGCCAGGATAATCCGGGAGATAAGCTCACCATTGCCCGCCGGAAGGTTCAGGCAGAGGCCATTGTAAAGACCCTTGAGCCTACCCGTGACGAGACAATCTTCTATGTGGTGGAAGCTGCTACCAAGATGGGTCAGTCGGACCTAGTGATTGCCTTTGACATTTGCTTTGCTTGTAACCGCAATGTCAAATATTGCATTCATGATAAGCCTAAGCCTCCCAATTGGATTAAGTCCGAAGAAATCTTTTTTGAAAAGCCGGTGGTGTAATGTACGATGATGGAGATGGCTGCCTTACAGTTGTTGCAGGCGCAGTAGTAGCCCTATTGTTTAGCTGGTTTTTAGTAGTAATATTCGGAGGGACGTCAGAAACCCCAAAGGGTTATACCGATGTCGGAAACCACATTTCATATAAGTGTGACCATAGCTCTATTCTTTGGTATGACGGTTATAACCATCGCCAACTAAACACAACTCTTGATGACGGAAGGTGTCATGCAACGCCTTAAGAATGGTACTAACGTTTATCTTGCTGGTTTGCGTTTTGAATACGACCATCGGGGGTGTGTACCCAAGGTAACCGTATATGACACGGAAGGCAACCATAACAGGATCACAACGTTTGATGTTGAGCTATTGACAAGCGAACAAGATCTTCAGAAGGAAGCTGCCTGGTGGGTCTATGAAAACAACCCACATGCGCTCTAGCGCAAACGGCCTAGTGCACAAAAGGATACGGCCTCCATTCGCGAGTTATCAACACGTTATGCGATGTAAGGTGACTCCTAGTACAAATTCAGGTGACAGTCAAGGCCGACACGCCACTATGTGACTCAGTTCACCCGTTTGTACTATTGTGATCTTACCCAGGGTTGTCGTAGCTTGGTGTCAAGCCCGAAAGGGGAAGGGAAAACCTGGAACGGAGCAACACCATGGAACTAACAGTAGATCTCACGATCAACAGTGCTACAGGTGAACTTGGTATCGAGCTAGTGACCGATGGTAAGCGGGTGATTCTGGAGTCTTCACAGGCTGCTAAGCTTGCAGCCGATCTAGCTACTGTGCTAGCCTTCACCGTTGCCAACGGCAATAGTCGTGTGGAGCTTCCTGCGGCTGCTGTGCCATCGCAGGTGGACTCTGCGGAAGACAGTGATGAAACAGTTCCTACTCGGGTGCGTTGGCATCGTGGACAAGGTCGTGAACAAGGTTCCTACGTGGCCGATCTCGGTTCAGCAGGCAAGGGTTTGATCGTTCCGGATCGGGTGAAGGGTTGGAACGTCAAGATCGGTGGAAAGCGAATCAATCAAGCCCCGATCAGTAAGGCTGCGCAGGCAAAGGAGCTGGTCTTGCAGGTCTTGCAGGATAATCCAATCTCAGTCTAGACAAGCTACACAAAGGGTGGTACCCTCCTTGGGTACCACCCTTTAGCACGTCTAGGAGGAAATATGCAGTCAACAGAAGACATTGTGTGTGATGGTAATGTTCATGTTATGCCTGATGAAGATTACATTGTTCATATTGAATGCGCTACCTGTATTTGTGGTCCTAAGCTTGAGCTGATTCCGGCAGCACCGGAGAATGGAATCAAGGACACAGTTCTATTCTATGTGCATAATGCACTTTCTGGAGATTCAATCGATGACTAAGTATGAGCCAGCACCTGAAACCCTTGAATTGTTCAAGGAGTTTAGAGATGTTGTGCGTGTCGCAAGCCCTATGATTGCAACAGACCTGGTGAAGGATCTCATCGAAGTCTTTGAGCAACGGGCACAGTTTTTCACCTTGTGCGAACGCTGGGATTATGTCCAGGGGGTACAGGATTGTATTAACCATTTGAAAGCGTTCCTAGAAACATGACTAATCCTTTCTCTGAAGAACAAGCAATTGAACAAATAGAAGGTACATTCGCCGGACAGGACTTTGTTGGCGAAGACCGGGAAGTGGTTATCACCATTAGGGCTAGAACCTCACAGGTAGTTCTAGAGGAGTACTCACAGCCCCGCTATACAGCCATTGACCCTTTCCGTAGCTACCCCTTGCATGTCAAGCAACGATACTATAGGATCAGCTTACGCAATCCAACGCCCCCGCCGGGGAGCTACATAATGGAAATCAAGTATCCAAAGCAGTTCTCCTATTACCGTTTAGGTGAAGAGCCTTATAGTATTTTCTATAAAAAGACGGAAGGGCGAGATAAGATGCAATTTTTCATGCCTGATACTGCGGTCTGGGGCGAGTCTATCTATTCCGATGTTGAGGACTATGCAGGTCAAGGGGGACATGGTAGGATGTACGAAGTAAGTTTCACCGACCTGCCGGAAGATATTCAAATGCTTGAAGGTGATTGCGAATGAGTGAAGAAAAGAAGTACACTTGTCGGGAAAATGGATGCAAAGGTAAAGTCGGCTTTGATGACATTAGCCTTTGGAGAACCCATATGCTAATGGCACATGGTTTGAATTTCAAAAAGTATACGGATTACAAGAAGAGATGACTGAATACGAGTACGCGCCTGCGACCCGCCGGTTGGACCAGCCTAATTCTGATTGGGAGCTAGTTCCTTCCGGCGGGCGTAAGGTTACAGTTTATTCAACTGAAGCAACAGCACGTGGTAGGCTTACACATGCTCAGCAGAGCCACGAAGAGAACCTAGCTTGGGCGAAGCATACAGGCCAACTAGATACAATGCGCTATCACGATAGGGAATATGCCATTCTTCGTCGTCCTATTGCCAAATGGCAAGAATATGATTGGGAGCGAAAGTGACAGAAGAAAAAGATGAACTTACGGATGAAGAAATATTGAAGGCCCTGTTCACGGGAATGTTTGGCTGTATTCTAGTTCTACTTATTATTATTGTAGTATTGGCACTAGTGCTGATTTTCGGAGGTTGAAATGCAGGGTCGCATGGGAAAGGTGATGTTTGTTCCATTCGTTGCTGCTTTCGCTGCGGCAATTGCAGCGTGCGATGTTCCTGCTGATTTAAATGCAGATGTTGATGATGCACCAGATGCACAATATGCGGGCATTTGCGCAGATCAAAATGATATGCGAATCGATGATTCCAGATGTGGTGACTATGATGATGAAGGATTTCTTTCTTCATCTGACGGAGCGCATTACATTTGGTATCCAATGATGTACAACGGTGGAAGCTACCAGGTTCCTGGTGTTGGATCGTATGCCTATCAATTTATTGGTAAGGATAAGGCACTAACAAAGGTTCCCCGAGGAACGCCGATCGCAAAGGGTGTTCCCGCTACTGGTAGCAAGTCAATGTCTGCCATTCAACGTGGTGGATTCGGAATTAAAAGTGGTACAACTGGTGGCTCTGGTGCAAAGGCTGGGGCACTAGGTAAAAGCGGAGGAAGTTAATGCTTAAGCGAATTGGAATTGCAGCTAGTCTTGGTGTGGCTGCAATTGTTCTAACTGCCTGTGGTCGTAATATTGACCTACAGACCACAGGTGCAAAGCCTGTACCAGGTGCCAATGCTCTCTATTACTTCTGTCATGGCCCTACACTTATTTACTTTAGTAAGTGGGAAAGCCAGTCGGACGAATATGAAGCAATGTGGCCAGGCTGGTGTGTTAAGGGTAGGGATGGTAAGTGGTTTTACGATGTAGAGCACTCGCCACTTCCCGCAGCAACAAGTAACGGAAATACTGACGATGGCGACAAGTGACTGAAATTAAAGATTCTGGAAAGCGCGCTTCGTATGATTCAGGCATGGTGCGTGAACCTGACGACGGACGGATAGATTTCACCTTGTGCTTTCCTTTGGATGTTCCCTTTGATGAACAAATGTTCGTAAGATTTGCGAAGCATATGACTAAGGGCGCGGAAAAATACACGAAGCGCAATTGGGAAAAGGCAAATAGTCAAGAAGAGCTTAATAGATATTATGCGAGTGCCTTTAGGCATTTCATGCAATGGATTCATAACGAAACAGACGAAGATCATGCTGCTGCTGTATTGTTCAATATTTGGGCAGCTGAATTCGTAAAGGGATGCATTCAAAAGAAGTGGTAAAGCCTAGGAGGCAGCATGGGTAGATTCGTTGTATTTGGCGTAATTGCATATCTTGTAATCGGTCTTATTTTTCTCCGGCAGACTATCACTGGTATGGCTAGGCAGAAGCGAGAAGACCCAAACTATAAGAATGCTTATCCAGGTTGCACGATGTTTTTTGCAGTGTTCTTCTGGCCTTTGGTTCCGATCATCCTGCTGGTTATTGGCGGGGTAGTAAAGGATATGAAGAAGCTTAAGCGGGAAATTGATGCCGTCGAAGGTTTGCTTAAGGATGAGCGACTTAAGGTAAAGCAGTACGAAGGTCTTATTGAAGCTGATTCCACAACTCGATATCTTTTTGAGGATGATCTCAAGGAATCCAAGCGTAAGGTTGTCAAGTGGGAAGAAGACCTTAAGAAGCTTAAGGCACAGTATGAAAAGGCAAATATTAAGTGATTTATAAGTCCGTACCACCAAGAAGCGATTTAAAGTGGCTTGGTGTTGATTTAGATGGAACGCTGGCAGCACCGATTTGGACTGCGGATAATCCTACTTCTGATATCGGTGCTCCATTAAGAAATAATGTTGCAAGACTCAGACGGGCGGTGGATAAGGGATATAAGATTATTATTCACACCAGCCGCCCGTGGACAGATTACGAAAATATTGAAGGATGGCTAAACTACCATGGAATTCCTTTCAAGGAGATCCAATGCGGTAAGCCACTCTATTACCGATATATTGATGATCGTGCAATTACTGCGATTGAAGAAGCAGATGGTGATTGGATATGACAGAAAGAAAGCTAACCTTTAAGCAAGCTGAGGAAATCCGCAAAAAGGCAAAAAATGGTGTCAAGCAAAAAGACCTTGCAAAGGAATATAACATTGGCACCAGAGCTATTTCCGAAATAGTTATGGGCTACCGATATGCTGAACCTTGGGTTGATAAGCCTAAGCAACCACCGCGAGTAAATAAGGGTATCAATCCCAGGGATAGGAGGAAGCTTACTCCAGAACAGGTACGCTTGATTCGGAAAGAGTTGGCATTAAAAACTACAATTGTAAAAATCTCCAAAATGTTTGGCGTCGGGGCAAATGCTATTAAGGATATCAGAGATGGTGTTACATATAGGGACGTCAGGTGACTAAGAAGTTTCGTATAACACATACTGATCCTAATAGTAAAACGAGATGTAGGATACTTGGTGATCTACCAAATAAGGCTGCCACCATCTACAACTCATTCTGTGCCGAAGTTGGAGAAACCGTATTCGAAGAGAAAGTCTCTGAATCGAGTAAGTTTGAATTCGTGAAGTCTAGCATCAAGTATTGACAATTGTTAGTCTGACTGCTAGGCTCACGCTTATGCCATTCCTGTACGAAAGACCAGTGTCTAAGCGGGTGACCTTTATACATAGGATCACCTGGCTTGACGCTGTGCTCTGGGGTGCAGGTATGCTCTTGATGTTCATAGGATGGTGTGCTGTTGGGGTATGCAAGGCCCTATGGTGGGTCTTGTGTGCCCTGTACGCGTTAGTAACAAACCTACGGCTCCGCCGGGGCTGGAAGGATGGGGAGCTATGATCAACAGCCTGCTGGGATGTGGTTGAGATGTCAATCTCAAGCTTTGATGATCTTGAAGGAAGAATATACCATGAAGTGCTACTAGATCACCAGCGTGAAGATGATGGAGGTTGTATTTGTGGTTGGAAGGTATACGTAAAGGGCATTTATACGCATCGAATGCATCTGGCTATTGTTCTCAAGGATTGGCTAGATGCTAATTTCACGTTATATGCTAAAATTTAATTATGGACATGCTTAAAATAGTATTGTATGGGGTAATATTATTGGGAGAAGTGTTGGTGTGCCTGGTTGGAGTAAAACTTCGGGTTCAGGAACAGCATAAGGTTCTTTCAACCATATTGGCAATTGTAGCCATGCTTGCCTTTTTTGTTACAGTAGCATATGTTTCAACACCATTTTGCCATTGGAGCTTAAGCAGAGTTGTATGTCCAGCTAATTAGGAGTAATATTTAAATATGGCTAAGCATAGAAAAACATCAAGACTAAATCCAGCGCTAGTAATCCTATCGCTATTTCTTGGTATTCTCTTCGTGCTTAGCCTATTTTCTTTTGTGGATATTCGTAGTAGTGCTCCAATTGCTGCTAACCCACCATCAAATCAAAATGTTGTTCCGTCCACCCCGGCAAGCAGCACAACCACTGTGCCGACACATGCCCAAGTCACCCCGCAGAACAGCGCTGGCAGTAGAGCAATAAATGTTCCTGCCCCAAGTATCCAGCCGCAAAAAGCGCCGGGTACACAAAACATTGTCGTTCCGACAACCAATAATCCACCACCATTACCACTACCAACCGTTCCACCAGTACAGACAGCTAAGCCGCTACTAAAGCTTGACAACGGCCTAGAGGTCAATGTACCGTTGCTGAACCTGGGAGTAACCGTAGCTCCCCTAAAGACTAGGTGAATATTATGACTGTTCGTAAGTGGCTTACAGTTGCTATTGTGTATGGACTTATTTCTCTTGTCTTTTCAATAATCTTTTTCACCACAGGTAATGCTGTATTTACAGCAATAGCATGGTTCTTTGCCATGTGTGAACTCTTTAGTCTTGTACAGCTAGTCCGATATTCCCGTAAGGAAGAAGATGCCGCAAACGATATTTGATTTAGAATTTGCTAAATTTGGCTCGATAGGAAGATTATATCGAGATGTCACAATCACTGAGAAAATTGACGGCATGAATGCATGCATCGTCATTAAAGAAATTTTGGGCGACGATCTATATGGTAATGCACTAACTGTCGTAAAGGGAGGATCTTACTACCCTGATCAACGATTTGCTATCGGTGTTCAATCCCGTAAGCAATTTCTGTCACTCGATAATGATATTCAAGGACTTGCAGCTTGGGTTTATGCCAATGCACTTGAACTTGTGCTTGCACTAGGACCGGGGTACCACTTTGGTGAATACTGGGGGAAGAACATTCAACGTAGCTACCACCAACCACGCAATTGGTTCAGTCTATTCAACACCAAGCGTTGGAATAAGGATAATGTAGGCCATATAGATGGTCTGCTTACTGTTCCCGTTTTATACTCAGGTCCTTACGAGGATTGGGTTAACGAAATGCAATTACATCGACTTGAAACTCAAGGATCATTTGCTGCGCAAGAAGTTGATGATCGTGAGCTTGACTTTCGGGCTGAAGGTATAGTAGGTTGGCACGTAGCGCTAGACACCTATTACAAGGTGACTCTAGATGGCGATGGCCATAAGGGTGCAGCTAAGCTTGCAGCAGAGGCTCGCAAGGAAAAGCTTGCCGGTTACCCAAAGTTTATGAAATTAATTGGAGCAACTAATGACTCAACCATTGAGTGAAATTCAAATGCTAGCACCCGTCGTAAAGACACAGTTTCTTAACGCTCTTCGCTCAGGTGACTATGAGCAGGGTAGGCTAAAGCTACGCACTTACGATAATAGGTTCTGCTGCCTTGGAGTGCTTACCGATCTAGCAGTTAAGGCTGGTGTAGTTCGTTGGGTTGAGTCTGAATATGGCTGGGGTATTGTAGAGGATCTTCCTAATGGTACTTCACACGTAAATACCACTGACCTTAGCGATAAGGTTATGCGCTGGGCCGGACTAGAAGTTGAGACTTGCCGCAGTGGCAATATATTCACTGGTACCAATTACCAAGAAGATAACCTCATGCACTTTAATGATGAAAAGAATCTTAGTTTTGAGCAGATTGCTGAAATCGTTGAGGAAAATCTATGATTGATCCACAGATCCTTTGGCAAATTGAACAAATGGCTGAAGGAATTCAGCAGCAGATTAATAAGCAGGGTAGACCCATGCTTGCAACTGAACAGGCTGCAATGATGGTTGCTTTTTACCTTCAGGAAGCTTCAAAGCTATTGCTTAACACACTTATGGTCCCGGCAGATGATCGATTGGATCTTGGTATTCAACTTGAAGCCTGGCGTAAGGAATTGCTAGGTGAAGTTTGAAGATCCTGCTTAGCGTAAGGTACATCCTCCGGTATATTTACCCGGGAGACTATGCGAGCTTTTTAGATAATTATTACGATATTGATGACCAGTATTGCGATCCTTGCCATTACGGTCACCTTATCGGAAAGGCGCATGAACAATGGCAAGATCCAATGCTAGCTAATAAGAAGCGGGAAGACAACAACCTTGAAGGTCTATACTCCGATATTGCTACAAATGGCATAAACACACCAATTGCCATTGATACATCCCCACATAGGGTATTATCGAATGGACACCATCGCTTTTATGCTGCCTTGGATTTGGGATGGAAATACATTCCAGCTGAATTTCTAGATCCGGATAGACAGGTTGAAATAATAAATTGTGGCGTGAATCCACGCTTCATGCGTCCATGGGATCAAAACCCGCACACGGAAAGTAATCATCTCAGAGCACTAGCGTCATAATAACGGTAGTGTTACAATGGATGCTTCGGGGGAACAAACTAGGAGGATACATGAAGAACAGTAAACGAGTTAGGTCAAGAGTTTTGGCAGGGGCAGCAGCCGGTTTAGCAATTGCTGGCCTGCTAGTTGGTACTTCGGAACCAGCGCAAAGCAACAACGTAGCAAAGCCCCTGCCGCAAATTCAGGAACCAAGAATTATGCTTGTTGAAAGTGAATCAACTGAAATGCCTGTAAAGGCACCAGCTCCAATCGCAACAGCCGAAATCAAGACTGTTGCAGAAGTAAAGGTACAGCCAAAAGCAGTATCTAAGCCAAAGCCTAAGACAAAAGCTCAAAAGAACTCCGCTCCAAAGCCAAAGCGTTCAAACACAAACTCAAACGTAAGTGGCGGAGTCTGGGACCGTATTGCACAATGTGAATCAACTGGTAATTGGTCTATTAATACCGGCAACGGTTATTATGGTGGACTTCAATTCAACCAGGGCACTTGGGTAAGTGCGGGAGGCTTGAAATATGCTCCGCGTGCAGACCTTGCCACCAAGGCTGAACAGATTGCTGTAGCCGAAAGCTTGCGTAGCAAGCGGGGCTTGCAACCTTGGGAATGTGCTGGTAAGCTAGGGCTCCGCTGAGAGCGAACAAAGGACGGTAAGGGGACCTCTCGGGGTCCCCTTACTTTATTTAAGGAATAGGTTATGTGCTTTAGAAGAAGGGAGTCTAAAATGGGTAAACACCATAAGGAAAAGCCTCCTAAACGTACAAAGGTAATTCTTCGTGATGAAACCACTACCAAGGCTCAAAAGAAATACCGAAAGCAGCTTGATAAGCGCCGTCGAGATGCCTTGCTGGCCATTGAGCGCGAAAACAAAAGGCGGTTTCGTCGTAATGGCTAAAGTATATAAATGCCTTAAGTGTGGAAAAAAGTTTTCCACACTTGATGGGTATATGAACCCCACTGAACATCCATGCGTTAGAAACAAGCCTAGGTCTGAAATTCCACCGCCGCGAGTTGGCGATTAGGTCTTGACGCAGTCTGCAAGTTGCGATAAGCTGTACGCAGCGGACACGGACGAGCACGGAGGGTTCACGTGGTACTTGAAAAGAACTATAAGAAGCTACTTCTCACCAAAGACGATCTTAAGCGCATTACGACTAAGATCGTAAAAGAAAGAGTTTCAAAGTCACGCAAATATCCTGAAGGATATAAGGAAGTTCAAGTCTATTCTGTTGATGGCCATCGAATCAAGGGTGGAATTAAGCAGGCCGAGGATGAGCTTAAGCATAAGATTTGGGAACAGAAGAAGGCTGAGGAGATCAAGTCTCAGTTCAGAAAGAATCATGGTGGCTTTTTCAGATGAGCGATCGTATTTATACGGCGTTTGATATCAGGCCGACGGCAAAGGATCTCAAACGACTCATTAATAAGGGTTCAAAGCTTGAGGATAAGTGGTATTTGGATGGTAAGTTTGTAGGTACTGTCAAAACAAGTGCTGAGCGTGCACTAAAACGCAAACTATTCAGTGAATACAAGGATAACTTGAGGGGTAAATAATGCCAATTTTTGGTACAACTGGTCCTGAATACGACAAGAATAAGGCCAAGGCTAAGGAACTTAAAAAGGGCAGTAAGGAAGACCGTAAGGAACGCCGTAAGATTAAGCGAATGAATCGCAAGGAACGTGAAAATGTTCTAAATGCGGCGGCGAAGGGTAAGATCAGCACTATTATTGACACCACCGGTAAGATCATTGGTATCAATGCCATCAAGGCTGTTCCGGAATTCAAGCGACGTTTGCAGAAGGGCAAGTGCCCTATCTGTGGCACCACTCCTGAACGCCGTGGCTATATTTGTAGCGACTGTAAGAGTGAGGTTTCCCAATTCCCTTCAGCGCACGAGATCAATAATACACATTTCACTGATGGTAGAACCAAGGGTATTCCTGCCGGGCAAAACGCAAATGGTATTGTTTATTGTAAGAATAATCATCGCATTTGGGACAACGGAGATTGTCACCAGGGATGCGTAGCAGCAGCTAATAAGTAATAAAGGATAGAAGGATGAAAAAGAGTATGGGTGCAACTGGCGAATTCGGTCTATTCGTAAAGCAGGACATGCGAGAAAGCGGCAGTAAGACTAAAATGCTTACTGCCGCTAAGAAGATCAAGAAGGGTCACGTTGCCGTTTGGCAGCTCACTCCCGAGGGTAACCGCGTTGGGCGTAAGCCTGTCTATCGCACCTTTGATGGTGTAGAGAAGTGACAATAGGCCGGGGGTTTTCGAACCCCCGGCTTTAGCTTTAGGATTTAAATGTAAGGGAGGAAACATGGGCAAGCACTTTCATAAAAATGCAGGCAAGCCTTTAACTCGTCAAGAAATAATAAACATGCGCAGGGATTTACTGGCTGTGCACCGTAAGAAATGTGGCAAAGGCAAGTGCCGCTGTAGCTTAGCTCAAATGGATTTGCCAGCTATTCCAAATGAATGAACCAGACCTAACCAAAGCAAATAGAAATTGTGATTGCAAAACTGGTCGACTAAGTAAAATGCTTAGATACGACGAGCATAGCAAATTGACAAAACGCGCTACGCACCATTGGTGCACCTTTAAATGCATGAATTGCCGGGCCATGTGGAAAGCTGAAACATGGTTACGTGGCACCAAGTGGACACCTGTTAAATGGACTAAGACAAAGACTGGATTCCGCGCCTAGAATCCTTGTATACATGCTTTTACAAATAAAATGTAAAACTTTTAAAGAAAAAATGTAAAAGTTTCCAAATAAAATGTAAGGACTAATGAAATGGCTTGGATTGACAGCATCATTGCGCGAGCTGATGAAGCACAAAGATTGTACGAAGAAAAGCGCGATGCGCATAATGCAGATATCGACACAGAATTACATGAACTAGACACCATCATAAAGTACGACCTGGTACCTGGAATGCCAATTATAAAAGCACAGCAGGCTATCATGCTTTCTCAAATCCGACTATTGCGTAAGCAGTGGGAGGATCTTCGTATTGAATGAGCAAATGGCATACGATTGGACATTAGTACACGCTACATTTGAATACAGATGTATGCGCTGCGGCAATAAATATAGCACTGCTCGTGTCCCGCGAGGGAAGCAAATCTTTTATTGTGGTGCTTGCATTGCTAAAATGCCTTTGTGGATGCTAGATCTTGGCAACCTTGTTATACAAAACGGTACTCATAAGTTGGAGGGTACACAATGGCTTTGGATGAAGAATGCAAGGTAAGTGAATTAGAATCAAGCATGCGTAGTAATCTTACAGTAACTTTTTCTGAAAACAACAACGATTACCGCATGGATTTGAAATTCGATGGCCTTACCTATAATGTGCATTTCTCTAAGACCTATGGCGGGGGCAGAGAACAAGGCGTGGTATTAACATTCCTCAAGGAAGATCTATACGATTGGATGGCTAGGGATATTATGGCCAACCCAGGTGGAATGTACGGCATTTGTTTCTATGCCCATGAGGCTCGTAATGCCCCTGCGTGGGTGCGCAAATTCGCCAACTGTTTCGCCTAGCCCCATGGGGCTGTACTACCCTTGTATTCAAGCACAGGGGCACGGAATTAATTCCCCTGGACTGGTTGGATGGTCTGGGGGTTTTCTGCTTTGTATGCTCCGTATAGCCTAGCAGCCATACTAAAGTTGATCAACATTTCAAATTAAAGCCAATCGTAATTAAATATTCAAATTTTGAAATTCCCTGGAATTTTTAGGCGGATCGTAAAGGTCAAAACTCCCTGCTTTTTTAGGGTCCCATCGTAATGTTTTTCCTGTGGCTAGCGGACCAGGCGGCACACTATGCTGGTGGTTACTAATTCACCTACTGCCCCGTGGTCGTTGGAAATTCACAACCAGTTGGGATGGTTAGAAAATAACCGGCTACTACAAACGTTGGCCAAAAACATACAACCGTAGTAGTTGGTTATGTGCACACCACGTTATTTAGCTACTGCCACGTTAAGAAACTCGGACATCGCGTTTAAGGGTTCTGAGAGCTCCATACACGGCTTTAAGCGCTTCCCAGGTACAAGCACCCTAGCCAAGCATTTGCGTCGTTTTAGCAGGTCAGGGTGATATTGATCTTCGGCGATAAAGGGTTATCGCAATATGCTTGACAACAAGAACTAACTATGTTCCGGAACACTGTTCCGCATCCTGCCAGCACAAACATTAACGGTGTTTACCAAGTTACTTGGCAACATGGCTTGCATGCCCGCGCGCACCCGCGTACGTGCGCGACGCGCGCACGTGCCCGTTCCTGCCCCTGAGAGGCACACAGACGGGCGCGGAGCCTGCCTAGGTACTTCCGGGCGATATCGGGTTATAGGCCCCTGACCAGGCGTTTAAGCGCGATATCGCTCTAGAACTACTCCAATCGGGTGACAAAACGAAGTATTTCAAAAAGGTGTTTGACCTGCGGAAATGCATTTGATCATGCCTTTGACCTGCACAAATGAAGATCATCTAGACTTGACGACCCCCCTGGACAGGGCTAATGTTCTCCATGTCGCCACCACGGGGCACCGGGAACCGGGGTTACACCCCCCGCCCCCGGGTAGCGGAGACAAGGGCCTAGCCTCACGGTTAGGACAGGGGCTCACTCCCCACAAGCGCATCAGGATAGCGCAAGTGAGATAACTAACAAAACTGCGGGTAGCAGTCAGGGCCTTATTGCCACTACCTAGTCCGGGGACGGACTCCCGAACGGGAATCAAGCCACAGAGGTTTGGAGCGGTTAACAACCGACTAATATCCGATTCAGTGTATGGAATGGACATGCACAGTTACGGACCTTAGCTATTAAGGTGACCAGGCACGCGATGATATGAGCGTGCAACTAGAGATGATGCCGCTAATAAAAGGGCAGGCACTAGTGAGGGAATGAAAAGTGAGTGTGCTGGGAAGCATACGGCCGGTGTCGACTCCGGACTTTCCCACCAGCCCTAGTAGGGGTGCTAGAGGGATGCTTAACGGGCACGTTAAGCCGTAGGGTTCGATCCCCCACCACTCGCGAACGGGGGCAGCTGGGCACGGAGGCCACTGCCTTAACAAATGGCCACTAAACTTTGAAACAATTCCGAAAGGAAAACAATGTCGACCATGGTTAACGTTTTCATGGATTCACCGACAATGACCATTGCAATTCAGATTCCGGAAGAAAACTTCCACCCGAGCATCGATTTCTTTTGGGAGAACATGCCGCAGGAATTCCGCATTTCGGATGACGCGTGGTGTATGTGCCCGAAATGCTCCGGAAATGTTTTCTGAATAGAAATCGACCATTCAATGGTGCTTTTGCTTGAATGGTCTGTTATCCGTTCAGAAAGGGAATTAAATGTCTGTCACGATTGCCGAAAAGCGTGAAATGTTCCGCTCTGAACTTGCCTTCGTTCACGATCGGTTCCGCGCTTACTGGGCTGGTGAGCTTGACGGCTACTGTGTGCATGGTGTTTACGTGGGTGGTTGTGGCATCGATTGGATGTGTGGTATTTGCGAATCCGGCGAGGATCTTTCCCCGACGGAATGGGCAATGGCCAACGTCCGCGATTCCATCCGCCGAACCAATCGCGTCCGCCTGGAAGAAATGCAGTGCGAATTGCTGAACATGCTGGAAGACGACAATTCTTTCAGCGAAAAGGCAAAGCAGGAATTGTGGAAAGCGTGGGTTCACCTGCGCAATGGCCAACGCTGAATGAGTAAGGAAAGCGATGCTTGACCCCTGGGAAATTGTTACGGCCCCGGATGAATACATTCCGGGCACATTCGAATACGAAATGCGCAAATATCTAGAAGAAAAGCTTTCCGCTTAAGCAAGGAGAGTGCACGGTGGCTAACCGCTAGCGTGCATTCGATTGTCTATTCGGAAAGGCAATTAAATGGCATTCGATCACCCTGTTTCGATTGTGCGCGTTCTCGAAAAGCGTGTACAGATGTCCGAAGATGGTATCAGCATTGTCGATAAGGAGTTGTTCACCTTTCGGGTTGCTGGTGACGACAAAATCGTTTCGGCTACCGCAAGTGAAATCACAAACGCTTGGCTCAAGGCAAACCCGGGAAGTGCGGCAACCTATTCTTACAGTCGCTACCACCCGCGCAATGGTTGGTGAGTGAATAAAAAGGAATAGGGAATGCTTGCACTTGCATTTGTTTTGATCGCCGGTGTGAGCATCGTTATTTTCCCGGCGGTTATCGGTTTTTGGTTCGGTTTTGTCATTCTGGCCGCGCTTGTGCGTGGCCACTGGAAAAGAATTGGATACCTGCAATGAGTCGCACCGGAATTGTGGAAGCCATGGAAAAGGCAACTGACAGAATGGTGCAGATTCACACCATGCTTTCGGTTGCGTACATGCTGGCTTTCGAAGTCAATCGGGGGGAACGCTTTACCAAAAAGGTTTCTCCCATGTTGCAAGCCAAGGATTTGTGCGGATCGCTCAAGCGAACCAAGCGGGGTGTTCTGCGGGATTACGTGGCATGGTTGAATGAAGTTCTGCCGGGTGGTTACGAGGCCAAGGACAGCGTTGCAAGGGCGATTGCCAAGCCGACTAAGTAAGTATCGGGTGCGTGTATTGCGACGCGCACCCCCTTACCTACTTAGAAAGGGTGCCCAAATGGGCAAAATCAAAAAGGCCGTTAAGGCAATTCGAAAGAACCTTGGAAAAAAGGCCTTCAAAAAGGCTAACGAAACAATCAAGCAAGCAAAGCGTGATATCGACTCCGGTCGAAACTAATTAGGAGAAATAAAAATGTCGTTCAACAACGGTGACGTCGTCCGCATCGGCAAGGGCAAGGTTGAGTACACGGTTCGATTCGATGGGGAATCGCTCAACCTGATCGGTGAGAAGTCCAGCCGTAAGAACGTGGACCCGGACACTCTCACGCTCGTTCACTCGGACTGGATCCAGGATGCGGACGTGGCGGAAGACACCACCGACGACGTTCCGGCCCTTCCGGAAAAGCTCACTGACGACGAAATCCAGGCAATCGCAGCGCACGTCGAAAACCCCAACGGTGACGTTGAGATCATGGCTCCCTGGGAAATCGAGCTGTTGCACGGCAACGTGAACCCCGCTCGTCCGTTCCTGCTCACCGTGGACGGGGTGACCAGTGACCACAAGTCCTACGGCGCCGCGTGCGACGCGCTGATCATTGCCACCCGACGCGGTATCCAGACCTACGCGGTTATCGACCACGCTGGACAGCGCAAGGCCACGCGTACGGCTGCCTGAACGGTCCTGTAAGCCACTGTACGGGGCCGGTAGGGTAAGGCTACCTACCGGCCCTTTGGATCTTGTTGGAGAGCGACTGAGAGGCTGTGATGGAACTTATCGACCGCACCGACTTGGTAGACCTCATCTACAGTGCTTGTCGAAATGAAAGCGCGGGTTTCGATAAGGTCTACATGATGGATTGCGATTTCCAGGAAGGTTATCAGTACTGGACAATGACTAGCACCGATGGTATTCGCATCATGGTTCGCAAATTGCGTGTCGGCTATATGGCAGAATTGCAATGACGAATACTGTGGAAAGAATAAAAGAGTACGGTAAGTGCCCGCGTTGCAAAAAGGAAATGACTAGCGAGCAAGAACTGACCACAATCATTTTCAGAAATGAATGTCGCGGGGCACATGAAACGTGTCTCACTGATAGAAAGTGAAACAATGAAAAACGTTTGGTACGCACATGGTACGAACGCTGTTCACTGGTGGGGGCTGAAAGTGTGGCTCTCCAATTTGGAGCCGTTCAGCAACCGCAGCGGTTCTTTCCGGGGTGGTGTGCCAGAAGGTTCCTCGGTTGGGTGGCTCGAAAGTGATGCACCGAACGCCATTCTGTTCAAGGAACGTTTTTGGCTGGGAATGATCGACTACGTCGTCTATTCCTACTCCACTCCGATTGCCTGGCATGACAAGGAAACCGGTTGGGTGGACCCCGGACACAGCTACTCCAAAACAACGGCAGGCAAGCACTACGGTCCCACCACAACGGCTATCAGTCAGTTGGTGCAGTCGTGAACGAACTTGTTTTTTCCGAGGAATACTTACCATGGGCCGTTTCGCAAGGCTATACGGAATTGCGGCTTGACGATTTGGAGGCAATGCCTACCGTTTCGGAAACCCAAACAGCCGATCTCAAAATCGAAACCGAGGATGAGCGCGTGTGGCTCGAACGCATCGGGGTTTCGGATGGCGAATGGTGCAACGATAAGGTTACCGTTGAATTCCTGCTCAATGGTAATTGGTGCACAATTGTGGAATATGAGGCTAAGTGATGGTTGAGGAAGACGAACGCTATATCGTCATTCCGCTTTCTGTTTGTGTCGATTGCATTCAATTGCTTTCGAACGGCGAAATTAACGATGGTGAGGACACGGCCGAAAAGGTCGGGGCTGCACTTGAAACGCGTTGGCCAGTAGGCGAAACACATCCTACGGTAAATGCAACGCTTGAGCCGTTGGTGCCTGGTGTTAAGGAATTTGGTTACTGCACCACTTCCTGTGAGGGTTGCGGGTCGCATTGGCACGGTGACCGATTCGAAGCTTTCGCTTTCTATCGCAAGAATTAGCTAAAGGGTTCCCGTGCTAGCAATGCTTAGGGGCTAGCAATTACCGGTTCAATTCCGGTCGGGAATACGTTTCCCATAAGGGCAACATTTCGAACACCGATGAAAGGCGCTCCCAATGCGTACCCTTATCGCGAAACTGTCCGCCGTTCGATCGATCCCGCTGCACCACGTGCACCACGTGAACACCAAGGGGGAAATCGAAACGGAACACATCGTGATGATGCTCGGTTATGGTTCGATGGTTGTTTTGCACGAAACCCCCGCACTGATGTTCGCGTCTTACGCGTTCGTCGCAATTGTGCACTACCGGCAGACCAGAAAGGCCGCCGGTAAGTAAGCTTTCGGCCCCGGTACATTGAAATTGAATGTATGGCTCAAAACCAACCGGGGTCACAAGGGCAAACAATTGCCCGTAGCAACACCCGACCGAAAATAAACAGGAGAAATAAAATGTCGGAAAAGGTTATCGTTATCAACGACCGTGTTACCGCTAAGGCTGCTGCTGCCAAGGTTGGCGTTAAGTGGCCCGTTGCGCAGGGCAAGCCCCCGAAGACGGCTCTTTGGAACGCTCTTACCGAACTGGGTTTTGAGGTTCAGGGGACCTACCTCCCCAAGCCTGTCAAGCTGGCCCCGGTTGGGGCCGGACAGCGTGAGTACGAAATCACCCGCACGCTTTACGGCAAGCCTGACAGCAAGGGCAACCGTCGTCCGCTTGCCAAGGGCGAGACCATCCGCGTTTCTATCAAGGTTCTGCGGGAGATCTTGCACGCTGAGGGTATGAAAGGCTCGCTTGGCGACTCGCGTATCCGTGAGGCCATTTCGGAACTTCGCAAGTCCGAAAAGCTGTTCATCGGATGGGAAGATGCGGACATCGCTAAGGCGAGCATCACCCCGGTTGTGGGCGTTGCCGAGCCGGATGCGAACGCGCTTGCCGCGCTTGACGCAGTGTTGACCCCGGAGCAGGCTCCCAAGCCTGCCGAAAAGGCTCCCAGCAAGCCGCGTGCGCCGCGTAACTCGCGTGCCAAGGGTAAGGGCACCGGGGAGAGCACTTCGGCACCGGAGACGGCTACTCAGCCGGTTTCCGAGGAGACTCCCGCGAACGCGTAGCCAATAGCTAGCTTGCATGCCGCCTACGGGCGGCATGCTTGCTAACCGTTGGAAACGGAAAGGGAAAAGAAATGGCAATGCGAATCCGCGAGTGTGAGTGTGGCAACTTGACTGTAAATGCGGATGATGTGTGCGAGGAATGCCGAGACGAAACCCCGCACATGCCGGACAATCGGCGCAACGGCATTCAGCGTGCACGTGCTTTCCGCGCGGGTGCTGAGGTCAACGATTACGACTACGTGGGAGCTAACTGAAAATGGCTAACGCTTGCACTGCGGTTACCATTCCGGCAACCGATGGCGTTCCGGAGCAGTATTGCGACGCGCCTTGCACTGGTGACTATTGCAAGGAGCACGAATACTTGGATGAATTCGGAATCGATAACGAATACGTGGATTACTACGGTGATCCGGACGCGGAATACGATCGTGCTGTTGACCGGGAAATGGGAATCTGAAAGGAAGCAAGGGTGCTTTTCTACAGAGTGTGCCACCGTACAGACAAGAAAAATGTACAGGGTAAAAGTATCCATATGGGGCCGTATACTTGCGATCGTCAAGCATATCCGCGTGAAATTCGAAGCGGCCTTGCTGACATGAACGAGGAGCACAGTACGGACAACGTGCATCTTTCGGTTGGTATGGAATGGGGGATTTTCGATCCCCCATTTGATGGCGACTTCGTGTGTGGTTTCGATTCGCTGGAAAAGCTCGCGGAATGGTTCAAGGGTTATTTTGAGCTGTTCTTTCTCGCCGATTTTGTGGTGCGCGTCTGGGACATTCCTGAAGAATATATCAAGCATGGCAAAGTGCAGTCAGTAACACACATTGATTTTATGCTTGACTCCCCCATTCGTGAAATCGATTTTGATGAAATCGATCGCATTTTTGGAAAGGCTGTGCAATATGCCTGAAAGCCAGGAAGCATTCACCAGCAATTACCTCCCTGCCTTTTGGTATGCGATGGGCAAGACCGGGGACGACCTCAGAATTGCAAGCGTATTCGCCAACCATTACGCGTTGGCTCGACTGGAGAATGCTAGCGGACCAACCGGTATTCCACAATCCTGGATTAAGTGGTGTTGGAAAGAATAATTTTGAGAGCCGTTAAATTGGCGCGGGGTAGTTTTACCCCGCGCTTTTTTAAATGCTCACGACATAGGAATAGAAGGGTAAAGAAGTGCAGTCGGCACTACTCGCTTTTGTCGGGACAGTTCTACCCATTTGGGTTATCCTCGTTTTGATTGACGCCTGGAAAAACCCGGATGACTATTTCGGAAAAGGAAAACGGAATGTCGAACGTTGAAATTGAGCTTTACAACGGTAAGCGTGGCACTTTCGAGAACGCGCGCTATCGTGTGCGTGGTGACAAGTATCTGATTACTCGAAATGGGAGGACAGTTGTCCAAATCGACCGGGTGCACGTCTTTGACATCGGTTTTGCTTCCGGGGGACTCGTTTCGACTCCCCAACGGCCGGGTAGTACGGTGCGAGGAGAAACCACGCCGTGAGTCTAGCGGCATTTGGCATGTGAAGTACAACAACGGAACACTGATCACAACGCAATTGCCCGAAAACATTGGTTATGCGGGTTATTGCTGGACTAGAAATGCGAAATGGAGTAAATGAATGAATTGGCCTGAAGCAATTGTTGTATTGGCTGCTATTGCAGCTGCCTGTTTTTACTTCTATCTGCTACTCAAGGATTGAAATGCGAACGCTAATTCGAACCCCGGACATGCCGGATGGCATCCGCAAGGCTCGACTTGCTTGGGTGGCTGCTACGCTGCGCAATAAGGTTTTGCAAGTGCCTACGGCTGTTGTGGGCATCCGTACCGAGTTTCTGCGGAAGGTAAAGCGATGATGCTTAACGAACTGGAATTCGAGTGCCGCGAAATGGTCAAGCGCGGAATGCGCATGCTTACGACGGACCAGCGGGACCGTGTAGACCTTGCTCGCTTGGATGTGCAGTCGGACGGCGATTGCGTCCTAGGACAGCTCTACGGCGACTTTGGTACAGGGGTGAGCGCGTTGTTCGGTGATGCCGAAAACGAAGAGCTTCGGGAGGCTGCCCGTTGCGGCTTTTTCGTCGCTGCTGCTACACCTAACTACTGGTCCCGCTATCCGATGCTTACGTGCATTTGGGCGGACATGCTGCGCAAGGAACGCGAAATCCGGGAACTGAACGCTCTACTTGAACCGATTGGGAGTTTCTGAAATGCACGATTTCAACATTGACGAAATCAAGACACGCGTTGCCAAGGGCTTCAATTTGCTCACGCGTGCACAGCGGGACATGGTCGACGTGCACACGCTGCACATGGATAGCGATTGGGATTGCGTTCTCGGGCAAATCTTCGGGCGTTACGCTACGGGAATGGATGCACTTTTCCCCGAAACCGAGCCTAGGGATTACGATTACGAAGCTCGTGACCGGGTGGGTACCGAGTACGGCTTTTTCCAGACTTATCACGACGATTTCGGTTTCGAAAAGTACGATGCCCTGCAAGATGAATGGGTGAATCTGTTGCTTTCGGAGCGGGAATCGGTCCTGGTCTAATTCTTTGCGGGGAATAGGAAAGCCTTAGGCTTAGCACCTTCCTATTCCACCGTTGAGTATTAGAAAGGGAAAGCAAATGCCACTAATCAATTGTTTATGCGAAAAGACTGTGCACGAATTGCATATGCTGGAAGCTGTTCCGGGGGAAGATGATTTGTTTTATGTCATTCATCGTGATGGCACTAAGCTTATGCGGCAGAATGGAACTGTGCTGCGTTTTAATTCCCGCCGGGCGAATGATTGGGCAAAAGCTTTGGATGATGAATAGGGGAAATATATGGCAATGAATCAAGGTCCTTGGGAGGTCACCTACTGGCTGGACAATTATCCTAATGGAATTAGACAACGGCTCATCTTCAGAAATGTCAATAAGGACAAGCTTAACGCTGATCTAACAAAAGCAATGAATAAGCGTAAAATTACGAAGTGCCGTGAGCATTCAATTCCGGCGGGAATGGTTCACTTTAGAGTTGTAAAGGCTAAGTGATCTTTAGCAGCGAACGTGAAGCACCTCGCTAAAAAAGTTTGAAAAAGTTTGGGAAAGGTATTGCGATCATGCTTTGTAGCGGTTAAGCTTATTACATAAGCAAGAAACAACTACAGAGTGGAAATCCAAAATGGAAGACTTCAAAGCCATCGCGGTTCGCCTTTACAACATCCTGGTGGACGAAAAAGCGGACGCTGAGGATCTGGTCATCCGGAAGATGAACCCGGCGGATGTCACAGCGTTGCTCATGGCAGTGAACGACGATATGGAAGACTTCTACCAGAACTAAAAAAGGCCCCCGAAAGGGGGCCTTTTTGCTGCCCAAAATGCGGCTAGCAGAGCCGCTAGGACAGCCGCTATGCATAGGGTCGGTGTGCTTACCCTAGGCGTGGCATATAGCCCCTTAGCATGGAAGCTAGGCATGCGTACGCATGCGCTACAGCGGATAGGAGCAAAGGCTATGCAGCTAGCACAGTGGTGCATGGTCATAGAGCTAGTTACTATGGCTATGCAAATAAACGGTATTAGAGCGAAGCTACTAAAAAGGCGGGGTGTGGGATGAGTACGCATACATGGTGTCTACTAGTAGGAGCAGCACTAGTAGTATGGGGATTTATAAATAAGAAATGGGGACTATTGGCATTAGGTGTAGTAGTGCTTATTGCTAGTACCTGGGCTATACAAAAGGGTGTTATTTAGCTGGCTATATTATACGTAGTGGGCACTCCGTTTATTCTAATTAGCTAAAAAGGCAATATGAGTGTATATTGCCGCAATTAAAAAAGCGAATAATCGCAGGTGAAAGGGTATATATGCCGAATAAACAACACCCAATTCTTGTTACTATGGCACTATTGTTAGGCACCCCCATTGCTATATGCCTATTGGTATTACTAGTAGGTGTTATTAGTAGTATTGGGGAATGGTTTGGTTATAGCGTTACCCAATAGGGTAGGCATACATACTATACCCCCAGCTAATACTATGCTTATTCATTAGTGTATTCCCTACTAGTAGTACATACATAGCACACATACATAGCCTATGCTATTACTACTAGTACATATACATATATAAACAACTAAATAAAAGAATTAAAGAATGAATTGCTATGCATATAGCTAGCAATAGGCGGGGTTGAGGAAAGCCCTTTGTTGGTCTATTGGTGTTGTTTCCTACTAGTAGGATAGACAACACTACTCCCCCGCCAATTCTTTTATTTGTTTTATTCAATTACTACATACAAAAGAAAAGGCCCTGGGTATTCAATACTGGGGCCTTTTCTTTTTCACCAGCAAATGTAATTATTTTGCCTAGTAGAAATGTAAATGCAATTGCGCGCGTTAATTGTTTCGTTATATGTGCGCACTATTCTTTTTTGCAATTCTTTTTTTAAACGTACATCATCTACATTACCTATATAGTTACAAAATGCTAGGAATAAAAAGTTACTGTGTTACTAGCCCTTATCGAGCATATCTTCATTCAGTACAGCTAACTTTGATCCGTCCTTGACAATAAGCTGGCCAACCATAACAGCATTTCGCTGACCACCTTTGGCATAAACAAGTACGTTTCCTTGCAAGGCTTCGCTAATATAGATTATATAGCTTTTAGGCATCCAGTCGGCAATAGCCTGTCTGTTGTGGCCGTTCCATTTCATGTAGTCAACTGCTCGGCCATTGTAGCGTCCCTTAGGCATTTGGTTTCCTAATACTGTATCTGTATTCTAGTAAATCTTGCTGGGGATTGTCTATTAGGTAATAGGTAGTAGCCACTACCCCGCGCGGAAAGCGTTTAATTGAGGCGTGTAGTTTGTCCGAATATTGATGGTCCCCTTTTACCGGCCCGTCTACGAAGTATAGACTTTTAAGTTCCATCTTCGCCGCCCAAATTTTGTCAAGTTCACTTTGCATTGCTTACACCTTTGGGACTGGCCAAGCTCTTGGTTTCTTTTCATTTCGCAGCCTGCCAAAAAATTCATGTAATTCAAGCAAACTCCGGGCTTTAATTGCCAGGTCAAAAAAGGAATCCAGTGCGGCAGGGTCATCGGTATTGAGCGCATTGAGCTTAGTTCCTATACTCTGTAGCACCTTTTCTAGGTTATCTATTACTTCGTCGTAGAAGTCTTTTTGGTTTGGCATCTATCCTCCATTAATTTTTGCATAAATACGTCACTACGTGCATATAGTGCTGCACTAAGTACTTGCTTAATATCTTCATCGTCTGCTAGATCCTTTAGCGCTTCTAGCACTGCTGGGGTTCGCAGGTCCCTTGGTGCCAAAACCCGTGCTACGCTGATCAATGCGTCTATTAGCCCTACGGTAGTACCTTCAGTACTTCTACAGTCTACAACTTCGTTGTTAGTGTTCATGGCTTTACGCTATACCTGTATTCCTTGAGTCGATCGTTAGGATTGTCCTTGCGGAAATAGCTGGTTGGCCTGTTGCCACCTTCCGGCCACTTGGAAATCTTATAGTAAAGCACATCGGTTTCGCTTTGCTGGCCCATGAGCGGTCCATCAACAAACCTAATTTTATACTTAGCCATTGTGCTTAGGCTCCAAATCCGCCTGCTGGCTTTTGAAATACGCTATAACGAAAGACAGCTAGTTGTTGCCTTGGATCATCCTGCAAATGGTAAACCTGACCATTGCCGTCCTTGATTTGCATGCTGGGATCTTCCAGCGAATCCATTACATCGCTGTCACCCTGCCTGATTCCATCCAAAAAATATACGTTATACATCTTTCCCCCTTTCTAAGGTTGTTTCCATAAGTGCCAAAAAGTGCTGTGCAGTATCCAAGCATCCGCGCCAGTATTCAGCATCTAATTCGTCCTTGGTTAGCTTAAGCGCATCACCCAAGTGAATCTGGCTATTATTCAAATCGCCGCGTATAAGCTGCATCCACCGGGCTAGGATTTCGCGTTCCTGCTTAGATGCCATATTCGTAGCATCCCGCTTTGTAATAATATTTCTATCCATTATTGTACTCCACCAAGGTCATGCATTTCATCTCTACTTTCAGTAAGTAGCTCCTTGCCCCTTCTGCCTCGCGGCGGAGGGGGCGGTATTTTTTTATGCACTTTTACTACTTTAGCTTTTGTAATTATTTGCAAGCCATAGCTTGCAGCCTTAAATTTTATACTTCGCATCGAAGGCTTGCCTATAAGCTTCGTCCACATCCTTGTAATGCTCTCCAGTAAGTTCGACCCGGGCATCAAACCATTCACGATATGCATAGACTTTGCTGACGTATTTTTCATTAAACCTTAATGCACTTTCCTGAATGAAAAACTGCCTGAGCAAGGTATAACCAGCAGTATCCTGCTTATTTAGCAGCTCTGCAATTGCGTCAAGCAATGGTTTTTGTAGTCCTAAACGTGTACTACTCAAGGACTTTTTATATTGCTCAAGTAGCTCCCAGCCACGCGCCCAATCAGGTTCTTTCATTCTTCTTCCCAAAGTTCATAGATGTGCAAAACGCCTTCTGTGCCAGCATAGATATAGGTTTCACCATTGAATTCGTATTCATCGTCGGCGTCGTAGAAATCGAATGTTTCTCCATCCCGTTTGCCGCCAACAAAATATCCTTTGCGTCGGAATGGATTAAAATTTATTCTTGACATATTACTAGCTATAAAAGCAGGTTTGGTCATGCTGTACCAAATTCAGCCTGCACAAGCGCAATGGCATATTCTATTCCTCGGATCTTGCCAAGAAGATACTGGCTTTTTGCAAGGTTACCCATAGCTTCAACTTTATCGTAATCGTCCCATACTTCTTCTAGTTTAGTTTCTAGATCAGTGAGCAATTCTTCGTAGGTGCTCATTTGGCCTTCTTTACCTTGTATTCCCAAATGCCCTTGTTATTGCGCTTGTGCCTGTAATAGGTAACCCCAGCTGCTGGTGACAAGGTGGCTGGTACTTCATCAACCCAGCGCACCTTGCCATCCAATGGACCACCAATGTATTTTATTTGGTGGTCATACATCAGCTACGCTTCCACCACGATTGTTGACCGGGAACTTCTTCTGCCTTTGTGTGGTCGTGTTGTACCGCAGCAATTGAATTGATCTGGTCAGCAGCATTTGAAGCATTTTCGTTGGACTGTGCTACAGCATTGTCTCCAACTGTGAGGTCTTCCAGTTCACGCTTAAGCGCTAGCTTGGCACGAACGTATTCATTGATCTGTCGAACAGTATCGCGCGGGGTGTCGCCACGATCTGATGACTCATTTAGTAGACGTTCAGCTAACGCTGCAATACGCCAGGTAAGAGTCTCAATACCCTTCTTTAGTTTTTCAGCTTGTGTAGCCATTTCGTTTCCTCTTAATCATATCAAGCATTTCTCTGAAAAAAATTCCTTGCACAAAACCACTTGCTTCTAGCTTGCCGTCTAGGTAACCGAGGTCAACACCAATCGTTTGGTAGTTCGCTCGGTCGTCTAAAAGCCTTTCTCGGTAATCCCATAGCTCACGCCAAATGATATCCATAGTGCGCCATGGCTCAGCATCCCGATCTAGACCATATTGCTCTGCAAAATCTTCGTATTTTTGACTCATTCAACCCATTCAATTTCTGTGGCACCAGCATGTCCATGAATTCGTTCTACATGTTCAATAGACTGGTAAACAGCAGTACTGGTGAATTGCGTAAGCCAGGTCATAGCTACTACACCATTGTCAAAAACAAAGCCTTCCGCCACTCGGCCAGTGCCACTGATACCACTTATGTCTTTCTTGCGATTTAAGAAAAAATGCTTACTTGCCACTTACTAATCTTTCTACATCTTTGTCTGTTCTAGCTATCCGGTTGTTACGTAATGCGTAAATAATTGTTTCGGTTACTGCGTACTGTTCACGGTAGTAGTGTGCCGAGGTCATATCGCCACGACTTACCGCTTTAAACATGTCGCCCTTAATTTGCCCAAGGGTGTATTCAAGGCTATCGGCTAGAGCGGCGTTGTTGGGTAAGGGCTTGTTCGAATTCTGCTTTGTCATCTTCTAATTCCTTCCGTGCCCAACGTGGTAGGTGCTTATTTTTAAGCTGCAAGTTAATTGCAAATACCATTGCGTTTAAGCCAGCCTTGATAATAGTTCGCTTCATACTACATCCCTAGATTTATTCATTGGATATTGCTTACGCAATTCTCTAATACCACCAGGGACAAGCAATGAAACTACTTCACTGATTGACTTCTTTGGTAGGTCATAATGCTTTGCAATCTTGGTTATAGTAATACCCTGCTTTATGTATTCTACGTATTGCCAACCGGGATGCTTTGGTTGCAGGTTATCCAAAGCAGGATTCATCTTGTTTCCATCTATATGAATCAAGCCACCAAATGGAATTGGTGTCTTCTTAAAAGCTTTCCAAACTTCCCTATGAACCAAAATACCCATGCATTTCTCGGGGTTCAGCATAATTGTTGTGAACGCACATCCATGTACATTTTCTGACAATTTCAGGTAATCCTTTTTGTATGGAGACCAGATTTGCCCCAAATCATTTAGGATGTAACCTGACCCGTACAGGTCGTGTGTGCGCATGTATGTGTACCCTCCGTAATGTTATGCATGCGTACGTGCGCGCAGGCGCGGCAGTCGTACAGATTCAATTCGATTCTAGCAGATCAACAAGGACTTGTCACCCTCTCTCTTTTTCCTGGTGGAAGATCATTTTGGGTAGGGTGACAAGCCTAGGTGACAACATGGTGACAATATTTTTTGATTACTTTAAGCAAAGGTGGCAAAGGTGACAGTCACTTTGTGTATAGTTGACAGGTCTTGAATGATGCCGTAACACGTTTTCTAGATTGGTAACATACTCTAAATTTGAAAAATGATTGTTCTTTTTGTTACGATCTTTGTGATCTACAGTCAGGGTGCTAGGACCCTCAAAAGCCAGCATGACAACTCTGTGTCTTTCCATCCCTTGCGTTTCGTATGCTCCCAATTATTTAGTTGTACGGTTAAATACCCTTTCTCGTTGGGAGTTTGCTTTACCAATCCTTTTCTTTCGGTATCCCAGATACGCCCACACTCCGAAACAAAGTAGCGTTCATATCCGGGAACCGGCTTCCATCTTTCTTTCACTTGCCTAGCCAATTCTTAACTTCATCCAAATCTGCCTGGGTTAAGCCAACCGAAGGAGACACGAAGTGTAACCGTGTACGTGTTCCTGTACGTGCCTGCATGAAACGATCCTTCGCTTCCGGATAGCGACTGAAATCGTCATCAAGCCACACAAGGTCCCTTCCCGCCGCATAATCGCGGACAGCAGCAAACTTCCAAAGGGTTAGGACCCTGAGGTCATTTGCAAATTCCACAACGGGCCAGTGCTCTTCTAGGCCGATGCGCGGGCCGATGAGTGTATTAGCCTCATGCTCCCATGTAGTAGCCCAAGCTAGCTCCATGTCGTTCTCAGCGGCAAACTTGGTAAGCATTGGTCCATGCTCTGGATTAAGCCATAGTCTTAGCGGCTTCCCGATCCAATTCTTTGGAGTGAGCCGATGGGTAGTATAGCCTTCAGGTCGCTTGGTAGGCTTACCCTTATACGGATTCAATGGTCCATCGACATCAACCAAAAGCAGTGGCTTATTCAAATCCTTACTCCTTTGCATCGTTGAGCAAGGATTGCACCTCGCTCTCGTTCATCATAGGACAAACGATACTTTTGTTTTACAAATGTATATTTGTTTAGGTAGTCGCAAACTTCCTGGCGTACAGGAAGCCAGCTTGCCGGGTCCTTATCGCCCTTGGAACGATTTGACCGGGCGCTAACAACCATGAGATTATCCAGGTCATTATAGAACTGATTCATTTGGGTTCGACTCCAGTTTTGTGCACCAGAATCAAATGCTTCATGCAATGGAACAACATGGTCAATATCTAAGGTCCGGGGGTCCAAGGTAATTGTGTCGTCATAAACGGAGTACCAACGTCCATTTACAGCCTTACAATCCTTATCGGTATAAACCCCAGTACCTTCGAGCTTCACCAGATATTCACGAGTGTCACAGGTTCCATCATGCTTTGCCCAATCCCCCCATGCATTACGATCGTATTGGGGTTGATTACAAGCGCTAAGAATTAGGGCTAGTGTACCGATAAGCACACTAGCCACTAACTTATTCACTCTTGCGCCTAAGGTCAGGTGGGAACTTGTATGTCGCGTCTTCTTTTTCAAGCTCGCCATTTTCTACCTTCTTCTGTAGTTCTTTATAGAGCCATGCTCGGCTTCTACCGGTCACCACAGGAACATCCTTCAATGCTGTTGCATCAAATTCGCTGCCGCGTGTACGCAAGTCCTGTAGGGCTTCTTCTAGGACTTCCCTTGCTTCTTCGACAGACATTTCTACTGGCTTATCGAATTGCAATATAGTTTCATTCTTCATAGCAAGTTCCTCAATATCTTCTAGGTCCTCTGCCACTTCTTCACGTTCCTCCATTGGATATAGTTCGTCGATTTCTTCATCGTCGTTTGTAGGAACTTCGTCAAGCTCGGCCTGATAGAGGTCTCCTAGCGCACCTAGGGTAACACGGTCAAGCTCATGTGGCAAGCGGTTCTTACCAGCAAGTTCAAGAGTGTCGTTACTAATTAACTTAGTACGGGCTGGGGTAGTCCAATAGTCATCATCGGCATCCGGGTGTACGAGGTAGTTATAACCTTGGCGCTTGTTCTTCCAAATTGCCGGATTTGCACCTGCATCGATAACTTCATCTGGAAGTGCAAAGGTGGCATCTGAAATATCCTGCACACCAAAACACAATACTGAAGAGAATTGCGCGCGGGCGGCGGTATCAATAGCCTGGAAGCTAGCACGCTGCAATGAAGCAGTAATCTGAATACCAACAGAACGTGCTGTTTCCATCATCTTAATAAATGCCGGGTTATTGGCAATAAGACCCGATGCTTCTTCAACATGTAGATAGACGAAGCTCAGACCGCAGCCTGGTTCCCACTTTGACAAATGCTTCTTACCAAGATGGTCAGCTCTATCCTTGATGACCTTAGGGAACTTCTTGAAAAGTAGATCGGCAATCTTTTCATCGGTGATTGTCCAGTCTAGGTAAGGCATAACAACACCAAGGGTTTGCTCGCCCTTGGTAATATCGATTACCCACATTTCAGTTTCACTTCGCTTAAACATTTCAGCGAAGATTACCTTTGCACCTTCGGACTTACCTGAACCATTCATACCCTGCACAAGCAAGTGCACAGCACCCAATGCTTCAGAGTGCATACTGAACTTTTCAGGTTCACCATCTTCATACCAACCAATTGTGATTGGGTCATTCGGCGTCAAGATTTCATTCTTGTAATCGTAAGCAATGACATCCTTGAGCAAATCCCGGCGGACCAACTTGAAACGACCACGCGAAGCATCGTCTGGATCACCGATAATTCGTACTCCATTTGAAGGAACACCGAAAAGACTTGCCAATCTAGGCTGTAGCTTTTGCAGCTGGTCTATTGTTCCCTTGCCACGCTGTAATTCAATTTTTCCTTCGGAGATATCCTTACCCTTTTTTGTTACACGCATTCTAGTACCAGGCATTCCTGCCTCTTCAAAGAATTCACGCATAGGATCATGTCTGGCTTCTGGCCGAATACTGTGTCTTATATTCCAGGTTATAGCCAGCGTTAAGCCACCAACTAGCCAAAGTAAAAATAGCCAGCCGGTTGGTCCGACAACAACAAATAAAGTAAGAAACAACCCCGCTAACATTGTGGTAAGTAAGCCATGCATTCTTCCCAAATCCCGGCGGTGAGCTGATGCCCTCCAAATGAATGTGGATAGTACGCCGGTTGACAATATTAACGAGGTTGCTATTTCTTTAGTATAATCTGCTTTTGCACCGATGAGCCATAATATAAGTCCCAGGGCACCAACCAGAAACATTCCCAAATATGGTTGTAAAAGTATGGCTCCAGTATTTGTTGTTTTATCTAATATCTTTTCGGTGCGAATCTTTTTAGTGGCCATTAGACTATCTTAAATCTTTCTTTCTTGGCCTTTGCTGGTGCTGTGGCTAACTCTTCAGCAAAACGTGTTTCAAATGCGGTCCAGGTAGCAGCTGTTTGTCCGGCTGCAAGCTTGCAACCTTCTGCCGCTTTACGTAGGACACCCGCGACAATTCTTGCTCTTAGAGTATTCTTAACGCCTTTAATGCTTCGTAGATTTCCTTGTAGGATCTCTGCTGCGAACGAAATGTCTATATACAGTTCGTATAGAACGGAACGCAAATCTGTAAGATAGGCATGCAATTCTTCGTTGCTGCCAAGCTCACGATTCTTGATTTTAGCCATTCTAGCTGCGGATACAGTCATCTTGATCACCTCCCTACTAAGATAGTAACAAACGCATTAGGGCGTGTCAACGTTACGGAGTGTTATTTGGCTCGGTAACAGCAGCAATAAATCGATCATTGTCATGCGGAAACTTGGTATTATAGTCCTGAATAATGACACCGCCGGTTCGAAATAGTAGCTCCTTAAAACCAGAGACACTATCTAAACCGGCGGTGACTGAATCATATTCAAATGGACAACTTACAACATCCCCATCTAAAAAGTGGAATGTGATTACTCCGTTAACACCATCGTAGGTGCCATCAACTTGGCGTACACCTTGTGTCCAAAACGTATCCTTAAGTTGATCTAAAAAATCTTGCTTTACTAGCATCATCAGCCTCCTAGGCCAATGATAGCATTATTGACTCCACTTTTCCCATTGTAACTTTTGGAACTTAGCGTCTGCTAGAGCATCATGCTCCGGCAAATAATCCGGGCGGGCGGGAGGTTCCTGTAGCCCACGAATAGTCATATCATCATTAGTGTACATAGGAATAGGCTTTGGCAAATCAATCATTCTACCAAAGACCTGTGCTAGGCAAAGATGATCATATGCGGCGAAGTGACCCCAAAGTTCGACTTCCGAACGTTCACGGTATTTACCATTGTCTGAAATAAACTTCAAAATAATATCTGGAAAATTATTCAAGGCTCGGCCGTAATGTGCTCGGGTTTCAGGAGTGATTTTCTGAATAACATTCTCTATTACCCACGGATTTGGCCTTACAAGTCTCTTTTCTATTTGCTTGAAATAGGTTTCATTGACCAAATACAGCTCACGGCCATCTTCGGACACCATTCCAACCGAAATAGGCTTTACAGTCTGGCCATTCTCGTCAAATTCCCAGTCATACCAGTAGCGCATTGGATTTTTAGCCATATATTCACGTGCTTTCTTCATTAATTTTTGTTGCTTTTTTAGTGATAACATCGCTATTTTTCGCATTAAAACGCTAAAAATGACCAATTTATTGCATTATTTTGCAATATTTTGAATTGTACCGTTTGAGCGCAATTTTCCATAGTCACGCTCTACCACAGTGCGAGGCTGGTGTGAATAGCACGGCATCTCTTCATGCATATATAAGGTTAGGGTGCCATCTGCTTCCACAAACCAGCGGTAACCATCATCGTCGATGAATACTTCGCCTGGCATATGATCAAGACCTTTCAATTTTTGATCAGTATAGCATTTTTAGGTTTTTAAACTTTAATATAAGTAGTAATTGTTTTTGTAGTTGGCCTTACCTCAAAAGCTTCGCCAGAATCATGCTCTTGGTACTCAGTACTAGCTACTTCAGCATGTACACCTACATAGCGATCTTCTTCTTCAACATGATAGACATAGAGGTAAAGATTGTACCAGCGATGCTCTTCGATGAATTCTTCATCGATCTTTGTTACCTTCTCCCAAATATCTCCACCAAAGGTTTCAATAATTGCTTCTGGGCCGTAACCATTTCCATTTTGTGCATGCTGGTTAAACAACTCAATTAGATCTTCAGTAATACTCATACATCTTCCCATTCAACTTTAGCACGCTGTACCCAATGCTTTTCTTTACTGCCGTAACTTCGTGAATGAACTGTAGCTTGTGCACTAGCAGTACGCTTCTGGGTATACACCTTCGAATTGATGGAGCTTTCGGTTCGCCATCGGTAAATGTATTCTGGTAATGGCTCAAATTCACCAACTGACGCAGTTATTTCTTTTGTATCCATTTGCTTGATCCAAATACGCAAGCGATAGTCGCCATTGGGAAGTTCTTCTAGCACCTTACCAGTAATAGGCTTACGTGATACGTATTGATCGCCGGTGTAGAGAATAGGATCGGCTGGCTGATACTTCATGCTTTCCCCTTGTTGCATCGACATGGATATCGGCCATTGGAATCACGATGTTCGTGTAGCATATCCATGTGCTCATGACTCTTACATACCTTCCTTTTCTTAAGGAAATAGGAGATATCTGTGACTGCTTCGTTCTTACAGTATTTTACGAAACACTGTTTGTCTTTTGGAACGGTTTTACCCATTACTCCTCCGTGTAAGGTAGAGGTCCAATATATTTAAACTGCTTGTGCATTACTAGAAGCTTGTCTGCTGCTTCTCTATCTTCAATGCTCAGATGTGTCAGCAATGCATCGTAAATGCGCATCTGCTGAATTAGCAGCATCTGCAAAAGCCCATTTTGGTCTTCAAGCAATTGCTTTACGGTTAGATCTGCATTCCAATCAGACATCAGCAAGCTCACTATCTAGATCAATATTGAGACTTTCACGAACCTGATCTTCTGCTTCGTATTGATTCTCAGCGTCGACCATAACTGTCTTTAGGTAGTTTTCATCGATATAAACCTCAATCTTGTACAGCGGCATCGACTTCCACCCCCGCAGCAGTGAGATCTTCAATGAGAGAAGCACGTTCTTTATTTTGCCCTTCAAGAATGAGTGTCACACTATCAACCTCTTCTTTTAGGCCACCGAGAAGTGTTTCGTTGCGATCAATATCGCGATTTAGAATGTAGACGCGATTAAGCAGTACTGTCTTAGTGTTCTGATTCATTATTTCCTCCAAAAATTGCATCGAACGTAGCAGGGAACAAAGGCTGTACTACGTCATGCATTGCTTGGGCGTAAACAAATATTTCATGCTGTGCACGATGCCCCAAACGTTCCTGCAAAAAGTGAATCAATGCAGCTAGAGACATTGTGGTTCGCATTCGAATATACATACCATAGGCCGGAAGGAAAAGACGTGCTTGTTCAGGTGCCATACCACTGGCAATCCAGCGGTCGTAAAGTGCCATTCCATCTTCAAGGAAATTAATGAGGTCCATGGTCGCGACATTGCCAATTCGGTCGTCCATTAGCTCTCCAGAGCCCTGCTTTTTATCAGCCGGGGCTCCACGCCATTCATTAAATTGCGGCACGTAAAACACGGGATCTTCAGTGATATAACGACGTGAGGATTCATTCATACAGGTGCCATCGTCGATATGCGAAGCACCAACAATATACTTCCAGTACTGCCGGGCAACCATTAAGGGCATATACATTTCAAACTGCACAGTGGCATGCCTAAATACGGACATCTCCTTATTGCGATAGAGGAAATTGATTAGCTTAGAGTCCTTCGCCAGCAAGCTACCATCCTCAGCAAATTGAGATTCCTTATCAAAGGAAACCCGGGCGGCATTAACAATCGAAACGTCATCTCCCATGTGGTTAACAAGGCGCACATAGCCCTTGTCCAAAACATTAATCTTGCTCAATTTCTTCCTTTGAACGTAATTTAATACTGCGCCAAGTGGCAACCCAGCGTTCTTCACCAGAATTATGGTAGTTTTCACGAACCTTTATCTGGTTCTTTCCTAATTTAGTAACAATTCCTCGATAAGCTGAGCCTTCTGAATAAGTGATAGTTGCTACTTCATCACCTACTTTTACAAGCTTCTTAAAAGCATCTGTAGGATGCTGAATTAGATCAGTCATCTTTAGCCTCAATATTCTCTAGCCATTCACGATTATCAGCAAGTGAACAATCGCATGCGTAGTGTTCAACCCTGGCGTCCATGACTTCTTCCATTTCCATTACCGTGCCATAAATGGCGGTAAACCAGGAATCAATCATATGTTCGGCTTTGTCACCATAATCCTGGGCGAGGTAGGAAAGACCACAAGCAACTGCTCTATAGTAATAAGGATCTACGTTTGTAAGCAGGTCACGTAATTGACCTTCATATTCTTCAGGTACGCTGTACCCTTCAAAATTAACCATTTAAAAAGTCTTCAATCCGAAAATATTTTGCTGGGATCTGCGGGTTGCTATCAATGAACTTGGTAATATGAATTTCGTAGCTTTGCCAGCCATATTTCTCAACATTCTTTTTGAGCCAATCCACAAATTCATGTTTGACTGTAAAGGCACCAATAATGAAAGAGCCTTTGCTAACAACCCAAATTCCACTTGCTCTAGGCATCTGTCTGTAACCTTGCTATTTCCATTGCTTCATAGATTGCTACTGCCCGCTCAGCTTCGCTTTCTGGTGAAATATCAGGCTCATGGTGCGCAAGCACATAACCAATACTTCCGTCGTTACGCTTTACGGGGATTGCGGTTGGGTCACACCAACATTCATCTGCTCTTAAGTGGTCCATGAATAAACTTCTCTTCATCAGGCTGCATTTCGTACTTAATGTACGACCAAAATGCTGCTCCCACTGCAAATAGGCAGACGGGAAGCCAAACAAGATTCCAAGTGTTGTCAAAAACCCGGGTGCAATTGATCGAAATAGCAACCCAGCACAACATAAACCAAAGATAACGCATCATTCCTCCGCAAACTTTCGTTTCATGACCGAAACCATCTTTTCGATCCTTTCATATTCGTCTTTACCAATGATGCGTTTGTAAAGACATAATCCGCATTTAATATATAAGCCTTCAGGACTTACACCAGTTACGCAGGGCATCCAAGAGTGTTTATCGCATGTATATGGGTGTGTGTAGCCTCTATTTGCCCATCGCTGGTAGTCTTCTAGCACGTACAAGTACATAGGAGGACCCTAGCATTACCCGCCGGTGTTGTCAAGATCCCCATTCGTATACGTGTGTAACCTTGAATAGGACATCGCCGATACGAAATTCATTTACTTCTGTCCATACAGCTTCCTTGCGGAATTTAGATGCCCAGTTTTCAATGAGCGGATTAAGATCGTTGATGTCATTGAGTACTGCTACAGGGTCCCAAGCCAATACTTTGGTTTCATGGGATTTAGTCCAGGGATCAAATTGTAGAATCACAGTCTTTTCTTTAATTGGCTTCATTATTCTCCTCAAAAAGGTGGCTTATCGCCAGTTTTGTAATTGCGGTACATATATAGAACTTCTAATAGTTGTTCTTCAGTATACTTATTAAACTTAACACCATTTTCTTGGGCAAGCTTACCAAAGGCATCCAATAGGGAAACGATCTTCAAGAAATCGGTCTTGGGAATTGTAAGCTTAATTTCTTTTGGGGCCACGGGTTCCGTATTTCTTAATCCAGCAAGCTGCACAAATTTCACTTCCATATACTAAAAGCTTCATCTTTTTGCAATCAGTACATCTTTCTTTCTTACCAATTTTCATCAGCCATTTAGTTTCTTCCTTGCAATTTCACCTTTTAATAGGACTAGGCAGGTGTAGTGGTAATCCTTACCTTGCCATTTATCTTTCTGATGCCAATTCTTAATTATTTTGGCGGGGTATTCACATTTATCAAATGCACACTTTTTCATTTACCAACCACTACTTTCAAATAACAGGCAAGATGGTACCTGACACCATTACGCTTACGCATTCTTTGGCCTAGATCCATTCGAATGAACTGTCTACATTTTCCACAACGCATTTTAATCATTTTGGACTGAACTTCCCTCCACTTAAAGGACTCTTAATCGCATTTTTACGTCTTGCATACAGAGATTTATTTCTAATATCACTAAGATGATTTCTTAGACATTTAGCATGATAGGAGTGACCCAGGTGAGTCTTGATTTTCTTTAAAGAAATTTCTTTTTTACATCTTTCACATTTGATCATCTTACTCTATCTAAAAATAGAATGCTGCTTGCTAATCCGACGTAGGAGGATTAGCCGGGGTTTGGGGCAGAGCCCCATAGTTAAGTTAGTTAAAATTTGTCTAGGCACAGCTGTCAGAAGGCATAAGGCGAAAAATCAATTTTCGCGGCTTTTACTTTTACGAGAGCTTCTGGAATGCCATTTCCGCGCTTGTTTCTCGATTATCCCTGGATTAAGGGGACCCTAGCTTCTCAGATAGCCTTGGGCGCACTTGCCTGTCCTGGGGACATAAAAAATCCCCGGTAGATGACCCTTGACCTCCATCTACCGGGGAAAGCTTTGAATTATTTGATTTCGTCGGCGAGATTACTTGTCAAGGGTAACCTGTTAAAACTACTATAGCAGATGCTCAGAATGAGCGCAACTGTGCTATAGTTCCTGCATGAATAAAGCGATTAGCTTCTACACGCCTCGATCAAATTTCATTCGTAATATCGGATATTCCGAGGCTGCATATTACATGCTTAATGCGTTAAATAAATTAGGGTATCAAGTACCCTTTGACTCCCCTGAGCCTAGAACACAACTGCACTTTTGTCAACCGACGTTTTTCGCCGATGCCCTGCGATTTGACCAACATAAGTTAGCTCTGCTACCTTGGGAATCCACAGAACCCCTGGAAGACTGGATAGAGATACTCAAAGAAGTTGATGAACTTTGGGCCACCAGCACCTGGTGCAAGCAAATTTATGAATCCTGGGGTTTAGAAGTCGCAAAGGTTTATCCACATGGTATTGGATCAAACTGGACTCCAAAGCGAAAGAAGCCGGGTTCGGTATTGAAATTCTTACACGCAGGAGAGCCTTCCCCCCGTAAGGGTGGTCAAATGGCATACCAAGCTTTCAAAGCTGCCTTTGGCGATAGAGAAGATGTCTGCCTTTACATTAAAACCCGGGATCATAGCACAATTAGGAATAAGGTCAATGGTTCAATTGTTTCAAAGGATCTAGGTAAAAACGTTAAGCTGATGCCAGTGGATTTGCCGGAAGACAGACTAGTAATGCTCTATCAACAATGCGACTTTCTAGTCTATCCATCCTATGGCGAAGGTTTTGGGTTCTTTGGCTTGCAAGGATTAGCTACTGGAACCCCAACTATTTGCACAGCGGAATGGGCTGAATACAAAGAGTTCTTAGGTGACCTAGGTCTCGATTCTAAATATATAGATTCACCCTGGCAGGAAATGCATCCAGGACAGGTAGTAGAACCTGATTTTGACCAATTGGTTGATAAGCTAAGGTACTGCGCTGACAATGTAGATGCTCTCCACCAGCAGTTTTACAAGCAAGCATTCGATGTGCATGCTAAATTTGATTGGCTAGAATTAACAAAAAATGCTTTCGAAAATGTTTTATAACGATCAGTTTTTAAGGTTTGAAGTGTTACAATGGATTGATCATGTCCATTGATTTGACAGGGTCGATTCACGGAAAATTGCAGGTTGTTTCAAGGCATTCCGCGCGTAACAAGCAGGTGCGTTGGAATGTCCTTTGTCTTTCCTGTAGTAGGGTTTATGATATTCCTACCTATCGTTTAAAGTGCAATACCCTAGGATGTAGCGACTGTGCACGCATTAATGTTCCAAAAGGCTCCAATTCAATTTATTGGAGAGGTGGAAAGCATATTTCATCTGTTTTCCTCAGTAATGTTGCCCGGGGAGCGCGAAAGCGCAATATCGAGTGCAGAGTCTCTATTGAAGAACTAGATGCACTATGGGAGCAGCAGCAAGGCCGTTGTGCCTATACAAATAGAGAATTAAAGCTTGGTGCCGAATGTACTGCAAGCTTAGATCGAATCGACTCAGATAAGGGATACTTCCCTGGGAATGTGCAATTTGTGCACAAGACCGTTAATGTCATGAAGTGGGCCTTGCCCGAAGATGAATTTTTGCAGTTCATCAAAGAAATTTACGAATTTAAGGTGAATGCATGATTACCATATTTACTAAGAATAATTGCCCATTCTGTGATCAAACTAAGGCATTTCTTGACACTCTTGGCGTAAGTTATGTAACTTACAATATCCAGGAAGACGACAGTAATTTCCAAAAGGTCATTGACATGGGATATCAGCAGGTTCCAGTGGTTGTAACTGACACTGGTGAATCCTGGAGTGGGCATCAACCCACAAAACTTATGAAATTAAAATGAAGGAAGAGAGACTTTTGGAAACGATAGTAGATGAAGGAGGTTCGCTTGTCGATCCTTACCGTAATTTTATTGCTGTAAGCCGCTACGCTCGGTGGGATGAAGAAAAAGGTCGTAGAGAAACATGGACTGAAACTGTAGATCGCTACGTCACATTTATGGATACACATTTGGTTCAGAAGTATGACTTCGATATGTCCTTGGATGATATTCGTGACATTAGAAGTGCAATTACTAACCACCAAGTAATGCCAAGCATGCGTGCATTGATGACCGCAGGACCAGCATTAGAGCGTGAAAATCTGGCGGGGTACAATTGCTCATTCATTGCAGTTGATTCACCACGAGCATTTGATGAAGCACTTTATGTACTTATGAATGGTACTGGTCTAGGATTTAGTGTTACTCAGGAAGAAGTGAATAAGCTTCCAGTAGTTGATGATGAGTTTTTCCAATCAGATACTACAATTGTTGTAGCTGATTCAAAGCTTGGCTGGGCAAAAGCACTCAAGGAATTGGTTGCTATGCTTTATACCGGCCAAGTGCCATTCATTAATACAGATAAGGTTCGTCCACAAGGTGCACGTCTAAGGACCTTTGGCGGTCGCGCAAGTGGTCCAGAGCCTTTGCGAGATGTAATGGATTACTTCATTCGTACCTTTAAAAAGGCAGCAGGCCGTAAGCTTACTACACTAGAATGCCACGATCTAATGTGCAAGATTGCCGAGATTGTAGTCGTCGGCGGAGTAAGAAGAGCGGCCCTGATCTCCTTATCTGATCTAGGTGACCACAAGCTAGCAAAGGCAAAGGTTGGCGAATGGTGGAATGGTCAAGGCCAGCGTGCTCTAGCGAACAATAGTGCAATTTACACCGAAAAGCCAGACGTCGAAACATTCCTTACCGAATGGACCAACCTAATTGAATCAAAGTCTGGTGAGCGTGGAATCTTTAACCTTGATTCCATTCGTAAGCACATCGATAAGACAGGCCGCCGCGACTCTTCAAAGGTCCAGGGCGTGAATCCATGTGGTGAAATCGCACTTCGCCCTAATGGTCTTTGCAATCTAACCGAGGTAGTTGTAGAGCCAAATGACACTGTCGAGGATATCAAGGAGAAGATCAGACTAGCTACAATTCTTGGTACATATCAGTCAACTTTGACTAACTTCAAGTACCTTCGTAAATCTTGGCGCGAAAATGCTGAAGAAGAGCGTTTGCTTGGTGTAAGTCTTACAGGTCAATTCGGAAACACCTTCTTTAATGGCTCTGAAGGTTTGGACAAGCTATCCGATGCATTAGATGAGCTGCGCGCATACGCAATTGAAGTAAATAAGGAATGGGCTGCAAAGCTAGGTATTAATGCTTCGGTTGCAATTACAACTGTTAAGCCAAGTGGAACTGTAAGTCAGCTTGTTAAGTCAAGCTCTGGAATGCATCCATGGCACAGCGAATATTACTTGCGTAGTGTTCGAAATTCTAATAACGATCCAGTAACTACATTCTTGAAGGACGCTGGGATTCCAAATGAGCCTTGTGTTATGCGTCCTCAGGATACAACCGTATTCTTCTATCCAACAGCAGCACCAAAGGGAGCTATTACCCGTAAGGATCTAGGTGCAATTGAGCATCTGGAGATTTGGCGTGTATACCGCAACCACTGGACTGAGCACAATCCTTCTGTAACCATTTCGGTAAGGGATGAAGAATGGGTAGATGTAGCAGCATGGGTATACAAGAACTGGGAGGATGTGGCTGGAATCAGCTTCCTTCCAACCAGCGATCACGTATACAAGCAGGCTCCATACCAGGATATTGTAGAAGAAGAATATGAAGCATGGCTAGAGCGTATGCCAAAAGAAGTACATTGGTCATTATTAGCACACTATGAAGTAGAAGATAATACCGTCAGTTCGCAGACGCTTGCTTGTTCTTCAGCAGGTGGTTGTGAAATTGACATGCTGCCTGAACAAAAGGTATAATTAAAATATCTACAGCATGGCGTCTGTGGTAAAGGGATCAGAAAGTTGGCCAGCGCCATTCGTGCTGCTTCCTTAGGATGCTTAGGACCCGCTACTTTTTAGTAGCGGGTTCTTTGCGTTTTAGCTCGATATAATCTAGACTGGTTGAGGAGGTGAAAAGACATGGGTTATTGGTTAGATTATAGTGCTGCAAAACTTTCAGCGGCACAAGTACTTGGCGCGGGGTATTCAGGTGTAATTAGATACATTGATTCTCCAGATCGACTTGGAAGAAAGCACACCAGTAAGGCCGAATATGACGATTTCGTTCGCGGTGGTGTACCAGTTCTTTTAGTATTTGAAATAAGCACTACAGATGCAGATGGTGGATGGGCTCGTGGTGTTGAGTATGGTCAACGTGCAAAAGCAGGTGCCGACTATCTGGGATACTACGGACCAATTTTCTTCTGCAACGACAAGACCACCGTATCCAATGCACGAGTTTGGACTGATTATCTTGACGGCGCAGCTTCTGTTCTTGGAAGAGACAGAATAGGTGCGTACGGGTTTGGTAATGCAATAGACTTGGCCGTTGGTCATGCTACCTATTTTTGGCAGGCAGGCAGAAGATCAGAGGTAAGAGGGCATGCACACATGTACCAGGACAATAACGTTCAGGTTTCTGTTGGGGGTATTACATGCGATAGAAATCTAGTTCTTAAGGAAGTAAACACATCACCAGTCATAAATGACGGAAAGGAGGACGACAAGATGGGTATTAATGCATATTCATACGAGCCAAAGCTAAATGATAAGGGCGAACCACAACTTCAGCGCTTTGTTTTTGTAGTTCCAACCGTTAAGGCTTGGCAGACTGTAGCAACTCAAACATGGCTTTCAGTTAAGTCAGGCTGGGGGCCAATTGATTGGGTTCACATCTATGGAATTAAGTCAAGAGGTCAGGCCGACGGAAAAGGCGCAGGCTATCCAATTGACAAGCAGTGGAGAGATATTCCACCAGACAGCGAGCGTGTAAACGTTGCTGGAGTTGACGGAATGGATCAATACAGCATAGAAGTAGTTTCTAGGGTTCCATTTGGTATTACTTTGGAATGGAAGTAAGAGGCATCACACAATGCCGCCTTCGGGCGGCATTGTTTTTTGTTGATAATTATGTATAATGAAACTGTGATGGAATTATCTGCTCGAATTGAACAGCTTGCACAAAACCTTGAAAGCCTAATTGAAAAGGCTGAACTGTGGCAGATGCTTTTTGATGAGTCTCCCGATGCTATCGCCCTGTTTGATTCAAGAATGCGTTTCTTTCTAGTTAATAAGAGATTCTGTGAGCTTACAGGATTCACTAGAGATGAAATCACGAATCAAAAGCTGAGCATTGTTCTTCCCGCAGAATATCGCCGGGTGCACAAGGGCTATGAAAAGAAGTATGCTAGCAATCCAGTGACCTTAACCAACAGGCATGGATTAGCTCCAAAGATCCTTACCCGTGATGGCGAACCAATCCCAGTAGACATCGATCTATCCTATTTTGTATACGATGGTAGAAAGTTTTATACTGCATTCATTAGAAAACTGGGCTGATAAATGCTACAATTGCGCTATGCCATTTCAGACTTTAGAATTACCAGCTGGTACTGAATTAACCAAGCTAGTCCCCATTGCAAGAAATGGTGACTGGTCTGGTCTAACACGTGTACGTATTACAACTTCAGGTGCGAATGCTACAGTGCATTCCTGGGAGTTTATTAATGACTCAGAAAATGACAGCAAGATTAGATTTCGCCGGATAGGTCTACTAGGCGAAAACAACTGGTATAACAGAATACTACCCAAGGATGAAGAGCTTGGTTGGTGGGCAGCAGGTCTGGAATCTCTAGTAAAGCTGGTATATACGTCAGCAAATCCTATTTCTTTTATTTATGAAACACAGGTGGGTGGATATATTTTTCCGCAGCAGCCGGTACCAGCAACGCAATGGAATAAGCAAGCTGATGCGAAGCCATGGGTCACAAACCTTGCAGCAGACAACCCTACAGAATATCACATTTACGATGGTTCCCGTGATGCGTTAGGTGTTACCTACTGGAAGCCAAGGGTGGGCTGATGACTAATAAAGCATTTATATTACCAGCAGGAACTAGCCATACTGAACTACTAAATCTTCCATTATGTGGAAGCTGGTTGGGTCTTGTCAGAGTCGGTATATCGGTGCCTGTAGCAGATGCAACAATTCACGAATGGGTATTCATTGCTCCAAATCTAGTTAATAATAGGACTGGGTTCAGAAGAACTGCAATGTCCAGCGTCAATAACTACTACAATAGTAATCTCCGAAAAGAGCAGCACCAATATAGATGGTTGGCAAAAGGCGAAGCTATGATGCGTCTGACCTATACTTCAGCTAATCCAATCGGAGTCATTTACGAAACAAATAGAGATATCAGGCCTGGGCCATATCCAGAATTAAACCAGGCAGAATGGAATGTATCTAATTCTACTCCATGGACTGGGGCTAATACTTCTGGTGGTAATCCAACTGAAAAGCCAGCGGGACTTCCCGGACATCTAAATGGTTTGGTATATTGGAAGGCAACAGCATGAGCTTATACGATCAATTAGCATTTGCAAGTAAACCTAACTTCTATCTTGCTGCTCCAACAACGACTGACCAATCAAATTCTGGTGTTTATGCTATTTCTAGCAATTCGATGGCTTTGGGTGGTCAACCAATTATTCGCGGGCACAGCAAAGCATTTAAAGTAAATGCTACAGCTAATGCCGTAATAGATGGTAATCCAGTATTCAAGACGGGAGTAACCACAGAATTTGTACTGCTGGCTAATAGACCTGAAGACAATGCTGCAATCATACTGGCCGACAATAGCAGCGGTATTTGGTTGACACCATATTCTGTCATGCTGAGTTTAACCTATAATAAGAATGAATCAATTCAATCGCTCACTTGTGCTGTTCCAATTATTGATTGGAACAAAAAGCTGCATGTGATTGTGACAATTGGTGAAAACCAAGCCACTCTTACTGTTAATGGTGAATCCCAAACTATTTCTCTTGATGGAGTTTTAGACCTCGCAATTACTGAAACCTCGATTGGCGCGGGCTTCCCTACAGGGTATTATTTTCTACTTGATGGATTAGGTGTATATACACGAAAGCTTTATACCAAAAATGCAGCTGTCAACGACCAATCACTTGGTCACAATATTTATGCAGCCGCTAATTATTCTGGAACATCTACTAATTTTAATACCTTTGATCAAATTGAAAAAATCGAGATAGGTATTTCCAATCTAAGGTTTACTTCGCAATTCATGCTTGACTCCTATACATTTAACTATAGAGTGCCAAGTGGCACAGCCTATGTGTCAGTTGAAATAAATGATGACACAATGGCAATAGATTGGGATATAAATAATACTGAAATAAGCACCTTTACTAAAAAGCTTGTAGTCCCAATTACACTTTTTGGTGGAAACATACTTACTTTTAGGTTAGGAAATACTCCACGTTCGGACTTTAAGGCAACCATTAGAAGTATAAGATCTGCCGACATAGTACAATCAACCCCCGCTTTACTAATTGCAACAGGTCAGCCCATCTTCCCGGATAGCACCGAAGATTCTATTGTGAATGTTCCTATTGGTGTTGATATGACCTATGCAAGCTGGTCTGGAGCTTGGTTGACATCCGATCGTGCTGACCTTCAGGTGCCACCACAAAGCATAGAACTTATATTCCGCCCGGAAGAGGATGGCGTCATTTTTGCCAGTGCTGATGGCACCGTAAGTACAACAGCACAGAGCGGCTACAGCATGTGGCTAAATGGGGTTCCGGTTGTAGATTTGACTGATATTTTGATGAATCAATGGAACCATTTAGTGCTTGTAAAAACTTCCGCTGCTGCAACAAGCTTTACCTTAAATACTGATGGAGCTAGTTCACCTACAGCAATGCAATACTTGCTGCTAACCTCCTATTTCCAAGAGCTTGGCGACTCCGATGTCGCTAATTTATATAAGGTTTCCATCGGCGCAGATGACATTACCGTCGATGAAGTCCCGGTAGAAATTACTGAAGGGGCATTTGATAATGACCAACCTTTTCAGCTTTTCGGAAATACATGGGCAATTGTTGGTACAGGAGGAAACTGATTTAACTAAAAATGGACTTGAATTTGACCATTTTTACGTTAAAATGTTATACTTTTGCACATGGGTCAAAAGAGTAAACTTACTGAAGTAAGAGAAACAAATCTAGGCGTATATGTTTGGAAATTGCCAAATGGCACATTTCTGGCAGATGATGATCTGAACATCCTTTCTATTACTGCAATGCGTGGAGATATTAAGGCTATGGCTAACATTACAGCAGTGGCTAAAAACCTGGGTTATGGAGACGGTTCTCCAGTTTTTGCAGAAGGTAGACGTAAAATTAGTGAAGAAGAATGGGAAGAGCAAAACTGGCGTCTAGAGCATGGTTTAGTACCAGACCCATACGATATTGGTGTATACAAGGAGAATATGCGCAATGACAATAGTAGCTGAAGAAGATAAGGTCGTTGATGCCGTTCTCACTTCTACACTGGAAAAAAGAAAGATAGTAGAAGATGACCCATTTAATTTAAAGCTCAAGGATGTACGAAAGCTGCGTGGACTTTCCCGTAATTACATTCGTAAGGCCGACCGTGAAGCCAAGAAGGGCTATTACGGTAAGGATGGCGCACAATCCAAGCAGATTACTGATGAAGTATTCTATGGGTATGGATATCTGGATCTGATTACGCCACCATATAACCTTGACTATCTAGCAAAACTCTATGATATTTCACCGGCACACCATGCAGCAGTTGATGCAAAGGTGGAGTCGGTATTTGGTCTTGGTTGGGGATTTATTGAGTCTCCTAAGACAAAGCAGATGCGTGATCGCACTACCACAAAGGCTGGGCTTGAGAAGCTTGAAAAGAATCTCGCCAAGGTTCAGGTAGAAATGACCGACTGGCTTGATGATATCAATAATATTGATGTCTGGGAAGAAGTCATGAAAAAAGTAGGTAAGGACTATGAAACTACAGGAAATGGCTACATTGAAATTGGTCGTACAGCAAGCGGGGCTATCGGATACATCGGTCATATTCCAGCCGAACACGTACGTATTCGTAGACTCCGTGATGGATTCATTCAAATCATTGGCAATAGGGTCGCATTCTTCAATAATTTTGGTCAGGATGTCGTCAATACAGTAACTGACGATCCACAGCCAAACGAAATTATTCACCTTAAGAAGTACAGTCCTGCGAGTCTCTATTATGGCGTTCCGGACATCATCGCCGCTAAAGGACCTTTGGCAGGTAACGAATTTGCCAATAGATACAACCTTGATTACTTTGAAAATAAGGCTGTTCCGCGACATGTAATTGTTGTTAAGGGCGGCTCATTGAGCGCGGATTCAGTAAATAAGCTTGTAGAATTCTTTGAATCAGGTCTTCGCGGCCAGCATCATAGGTCCATCTTTATTCCATTGGGCGGTAATGTTCAGGATGGAAAGCTACCAGAAATTGAATTCCATGACGTAGAGTCTGGAAAACAGGATTTTAGTTTTGGAGCATATAGAGAGGCCAACAATGAAGAAATTTTCATGGCGCACCGTATTCCCGCTAGTCGAGCGGGAGTATTTACCGCGAACCTATCCTTGGCTGCATCACAGGACGCAGACAAGGTATTTAAAGAAAGCTACTCAAAGCCAGAACAATCAATCTTTGAAAAGAAGATGGCGAGGGTATTCAGGCAAGTAACCGATATGGTTACATTCAAGCTTAATGAACTTAGCTTGGTTGATGAGGATACTCAGAGCCAGATTGATGAAAGAGATCTACGAGCGGGTGCAGTTGTTCCCGATGAAGTACGTCGTAGAAGAGGTCAGGGGCCTCGCCCTGATGGTAAGGGTATGGAACCAAGCATGCTTAACCCTGCGCAAAAGGCAGAGGCTACAGCACAAGCTACCGGTTCAAGAACACGGGATCAGAACCGCCAAGCGGCTTCAAGCCAAGGCGCGGGAGACACGGGAAGTAGAAATGCAAAAGGTAAAGGAAGGAAGACACCCTAATGTTTGATAATTTAGCAAAGCGAATGCTACAACCAGTCAATACATCGGTTATTAGCATTATGGGTGTCTTTGATCTATTACTTGGTTTTTGGCTAGCTCTTCCATTTAAATCACTCGGAAAATATGAAAACAGCATCGAACTCAGTGTCGGTGCCATTCTAATGGTCATAGGTGCGATCGTTACCTATGGAGCACTCAGAGAAAGGATTTCTACACTAGGAACAGGTGCTATTGTCGGATTTATATTTTGGATAATAGCAACTGGTTTGGCAATGGCAACCCGCTTTACAGCGACAGACTGGATCTTTACTTTAATGATTGCTGTATATCATGGATTTGTTGGTCTTAATATGTTAGTCAACAATCGCAATTTGCCAAATAAAAACTAATAGTTTAAAATGTGATTGTTATGGAAAAGGCACATTTCTCGACAACCGAAGATAAGGTTTACGTTAATATCCCATTTAGAAAGTCTAATGTGGATAAAGAAAAGCGTATTGTGTCTGGCTTTGGAACTATTGACAATCCGGATCAAACCGATGATGTCATCACCAAGGAAGCCAGTATTGAAGCTTGGAAATCTTGGCGTGGAAATGTGCGCGAACAACACAGCGATTTAGCAGCGGGTAGGGTATTAAACTGGAGACCAGAATCCTATATTGCTGATGACGGTAGGGTATATAACGGTCTTTACGTAGATGTTTACGTTTCAAAGGGTGCCCCGGCAACCTGGGAAAAGGTGCTTGATGGAACTCTATCTGGTTTTAGCGTCGGTGGAAATATCCTCGAATGCCACACCGAATATCTAGCTGACGATGATCGCACCGTTCGCTACATTACAAAATATAAGATGGTAGAACTAAGCTTGGTAGACTCACCTGGTAATGAACTATGTAACGTTTTGACCGTACAGAAGTCAGCAGATGGTTCAGAGAAGATTGAGGGTCTACTTGCAGAAACCAAGACAAATAATGTGTTTTGGTGCCCAAACGATCGAATTGCAGTTGCAGCACACGAAGAAGTTCGTAAGTGCTCCGCATGTTCCACAGAAATGGAAAACATCGGTTGGTATGAAATCGAAACTGGCGTTCCAGAAGGAGAGTCAGTAAAGAAAGTCTTGCAAGCTAGTAAAAAGCTTGAGAAGGTTGACGCAGCGAAGGGAGGTTCCGAAATGTCAGATGAAAAGCAAGAAGAAGTAAAGCCGGTTGAGGAAGTTGTTACTACCGAAACTGAAAAGCAAGAAGCTGCTCCGGAAGTTTCCGAAACTGTTTCAGAGGTTGCTGAGCCAGATCTAGCTACTATTACTAAGGCACTTGATGAAATCAAGGCAGCTCTTGGTACAACTACACAGCAAAATCGTGAGGAGACCGTAGCAGAAATCCAGAAGGCAGTTGCATCCGTAAAGGAAGACGTTGATGCAAAGCTAGAAGATCTTCTAACAAAGCACACTTCCCTAGAAGAGGAAGTTAAAGGTTTTAAGGAGAGTCTAGGTACTGTTGAAAAGGGTCTTAAGAGCATTCAAGGCGCAGTAGAGAAGTCTACCGCCGTTAAGAAGTCTGCCGATATTGAAGAGGAAGAAACAATCAAGAAGGCAGAAAAAACAGAAAGTCTTTGGTCGAACCGTTTTCTTCCACCTACGTACGACCGTAATTAATATATAAAAAGAAAGGAGTTGAAAATCCACATGAGTGAAATTCTAGAAAAGGTCATTAGAACTACTAATACCGGTAGCGAGAAGCCAGCATTGCTTCAGAACGAACAAGCTGACCGCTTCATTGACTACATGTTTGACGCAACAGTTCTTCTTAATGGAGACTGTCGTACACACCGTATGTCCGCACCGATTGCAGATATTGACCGCATCGCCGTAGGACAGAGATTGGTTCGCGTTGCTACAGAAGCTGTTGACACCGGTGAGAACGCAGGTGCCACCTTCTCAAAGATCTCGCTTACAACAACCAAGCTTCGTCTAGACTGGGAAATCTCAACAGAAACCCTAGAGGATAACCTTGAAGGAGCAGACATCGAGGACCACATTGCACGCCTAATGGCAACTGCATTTGGTAACGACCTTGAGGATGTTGCCATCAATGGTGACACTGCAAGTTCTGATGGTACCCTAAAGGCATTTGATGGTTGGTACAAGCGTGCTCTTGCAGAAGCTCACGTAGTAGACTTGGGCGGACAAACCCTTAAGTGGGAAGTCTTCAACAAGATGCTAAAGGCTATGCCACGTAAGTTTATGCAAAAGCGTGCAGAGCTAGCTTTCTACACTGGTACTAACGTTCTACAGGACTACCTATCTGACTTTATGCAGAACGGTGGTGATCCATGGGCAGGTCCACGCGCTGATCAAGCACGTGATAACGCTGTTCGTACTGAGGGTTCACCTGGCTTCGTTGCAGGTCGTCCATTTGGTGTTGAACTTCGTGAAATTCCGCTATTCGATGAAACTGCTTCCGGTACCTATTCAGGTGCAACCGGCCAGCACGGACACGTAGAGCTTACCTTCCCGAAGAACCGTGTTCTTGGTATCCGTCGTGAAATCCAGGTACACCGTGAATTCAAGCCAAAGAAGGATGCTATCGAGTACACCGTTTACACCCGCGCTGGTGTAAACATTGAGAACGCAGACGCTTACGTAATTGGTAAAAATTTGAAGGTTGCTAGCTAAGCTTCAACATTCAATACCAAAAGTATGCTAAAATAAACCTAGGGAATCTCCCTAGGTTTATTTTATTGGAGAAAAATGCACAGTTATATTAAGGCATTGGCTGTATTTAACAATATGGTTCAACGATGTTACGATGAAAATCATAAGGCATACAAAAATTATGGTGGACGAGGAATCGTGATATCACATGAATGGTTGAATGACATTAGCAAGTTTGTTCGATGGTATACGTCTAAGTATTTTGATAAATGTCAAGTTGATAGAATCGACAATAATGGTCCATATTCCGAAACTAATTGTAGATTGGTTTCTTCACTGGAAAATAATAGAAATAGAAGAAATACAAGATTTTTAACTGCGTGGGGAATAACCAAAACATATGGAGAGTGGACGGAAGATGCGAGGTCTGGGAAAAGATTAACTGTTGATGTAATAGATGGCAGATTGAAGAATCGTAATTTGACACCAGAGCAAGTAGTTTCTTTAGATGTTTCTGAAATAAAAGGTCAGCAGTACTATACTCCAAAATATTCATTTGATGGGAAGAATCAAACTCTACTAGAATGGTCGAAAGAAGCAATATGTATCGTTAAATATAAAACACTGCATTGTCGAGTACATCGTGGATGGCCTCTGGAAAAAGCCTTGAAAACGCCATCTAGAAAAATTAAGAATGTGCTATAATTGCGGAAGGAGGTTACGATGAGTTTAACTAGTTTGAACAAGGATGAGCTGGCCAAGCTAGCAGCCAAAGCAGATGTAGAGCTGAACGGCGACGAAACAAAGAATCAGATGATCGCAAAGCTTAAGGATAACAATGTAGGTTATGAATTCTACAAGAAGGCATTCCTTGAGAATGATGCTGAGGAATCAGATGAAACTACATCTTTATTTAAGAATTCTGACGTTCTGATTAAGATGGAGCGCAAGAATCCAACATTCCAGGCATATGGCGTTACTTTCACTAGAGAGCACCCATACGCTATTGTCAATGAATCAACCGCACAGCAGATCATTGATAATTATGAAGGTTTTAGACTTGCTTCACCAGCTGAAGCAAAAGCGTTTTATAGTTGATGGAAAATATGCTAGAATATAAGCACTATGAAGGAAATACTAGCAAATACAATTAGTGACGTTTATTTCGATGCCTTTAAGAGCGGCGTCCTAACCGACGCCACTGGTAATGTGCTAGTCAGTGTTTACAGGGATGGCATAAAGTTAGTAGACTCAGCGATAGCCACTAAGACAACAGGCAAGGTAGGGAAGTATTCCTATACCTTGCCTGTCTCTGTTACTGTGGATTCGGTTTTAACTGGGGTTGTTACTGAAGAGACTGAGCTTGAAATTGATTGGACATTTACAATAAGCGGAAGCACTCTCACTGTTAAGGACTACTATAATGTAGTTACTCCGTATTCTCCATGGTCCTATTTCTTGGATGCTGGAAAAGAATATGACGATTACCTTGAGTGTGAACGCGTATCAAGGTTTATCATTAATTCCTATTGTGGCCAGCAATTTGGAAAGAAGAACACTACTTTTGTTGTAGAAGGTACTGGTTCAGATAACTTACGTTTGCCATGGCGACTTATGACTCTCACTGATGTAAAGTATCTCAAGCGTACGTTAACAACTAGACCAGGACCAATTATTGGCCTAGGATATCCAACCTGGGAAATAGGTTCTGATGGATGGGTGCTTAGACAGCAGCCGAATAGAGTCAGCATTGATCCCGTATGGAATAGTGGACCATTCTTCCGTAGAAATATGCTTTACAACGTCGCCGGGGTTTGGGGGTACAATTCACCTCCAACAGCAATTGAGGAAGCAAGCAAAATTCTAACAGCAGACCTTATGTGCCAGGATCACAAGTATCGTGATAAGTACTTGCAATCAATTAAGATGGGTGACTGGCGTCTTCAATTCCATGATCTAGCCTTTAATGGTACAGGTAATGCAACAGCAGATAAGCTTCTACTGGATTACAGAATTTACCCGGGAGTAGGGATAATATGATCGGTGGATGTCTTCTATCCGCCGGTTATGCGTTTGAAGCCGATATCTATTCTAAGAAGCGCTTTAAGGACGACACAACTGGTCAGATAGAATATAAATGGCAGCTATGGAAGACCGTAGACTGCATGGTGAGCCCATTTGTGTCTACAAGTTTTAAGGCGCAAGGAACTACCGAAAGCTTCGGAGAAATGTATGACAAGCAAAGCTACCTCAATTTGGTGTGTAAAGAAAATATTGGTAGAAACGTACAGATAACTAACATTAGAAGCAAGGCTACAGGTGAAGTAATTTACTGTGAAATCGAGCTTCGAGACGCACCACCTACATGGTATAACTCAATGGGCTCTTCTCCTGTTCTAGATCCATTTGGAGCTGTGGTTGAGTGGAGTACATTGATTGAGCGCGCTGAAGAACAAGGTGAAGTCGTTGTTTAATATTGGAATGGAAACCGAAAAATACGGTAAGGTTGCCAATGTTATTGATGGCGTATGTGCAACAATTAAGACAGATGCGCACGTAAATGACCTAATTAAGAGTGCCAATACTATAATCACTGCTGAATTTGTTAATCATATATCCAGAGAAGCTTTGAGTCGACCGTTGAAATTTGGACACATGTATGACTGGGGAGAGATCGGAAATCCTGGACAGCGTCTCTGGAGACACGTTTTACGTGGCCGAGGTGCCAGCAGACAAATATCTTTTGATTTCAAAGCATCAACCAAAATGGTTCCCGTAGATCCTGTTCTTTCTGCCGTCGGTGTTAAGAGAAACCATAGATTTACATGGAAAGCCCCAGTTATCGAATTAGGAAAACCCGTAAGTATCTCTCCAAAACTAGCTAAAATGCTTGTATTCGTAGCTAAGGATGTAAAGCGTGGAGCTGAAAGCAGCGGACACGGATTCCAGGCCGATGGAAGAGTTTACTTTAATGGCACAATTAATATTGCCAAGGCGGGGCCAGCAGAAGCCTGGGGTTCATTCACCAATGAGTTCAATACTTGGTTTAGGTCAGGAATTCCAGATCAGCTGATTAAGACACATCTTGAGCCGAGAGTGACAAAAACAATTAGAAATGTGGTAGTCAATAAATTGCGTGCAATTTCAGGACTGAAAACGAAGCCAAAGACAATTAAGCTTGAGCCTGTAGGTATCGATAAGGCATTTGCTGCAACTCTAGCTCAAAGTCTACATACAAATTATATTGCGGCGGCGGCAACAAGAAGGGCATTGGTAGCAAATGACGATTTACAGTGAGGCTCCATATTATAGGTTAAATAAATGGATCGAAAATAGATTACGTGGAATTAAGGAATTGAATGGAGCAATAGATCCTAACTTTGCAATCATTCCACCAGAAGATCAATACGTCACTGACGTAGATACCAATGACCGTTTTGCCGACTCAGATTCCATTCAGGAGATTCCATTTTTGTCGCCGGGTGGGACTCTACCTGAATTAATGACAATCTGGGATAATCAATCAAAAACATTTGCACATTTACCAATAGGGTCCTACTCAATTATGCTGAATAAGATTCATGACGAACCATGGAAGCTATGCGGTGCGGTAGTGTACACTTTTCTATTTGGAAATGTCGGAAAGCTTACAGAAATGCTTAATTTTATTGAAGCGTTGACGAAGCGTGAAGATCGTTCTGCGTACGACTGCAATTGGTTTTTCAGAAATGACACTACATACCCTTTCGACATGAAAACAATCAACTTTCTTAATGCTGCGGGACCTATCGCGGCAAAGGATGAGGGTGGTTTAAATGTATTACAAATAACTGTAGGATATGACGCAGTATATGAAGGTGCAGGCCGAATCGGCAACTATGGAGACGAGACCAATGACTTTATGTGGAATTAAATTTGCGTTATAAAGACTTTTCTTGGATAATCAAACTCGGAAGAGAACGAATATCGACTATAAAATAACAGGAGGTGAAAAAAGATATGGCAAAGCCAACAAGCAGAAACGTTATTGTTGGTGCAGCAGCTACCTTCCTTTCAGTAGCAGATTCACTATCTACAGATTGGGACAGCGTAGCTCTACCAGCACGTGTAGCGGGAACCCCTTACACTAGAACACTTGAAGCCAATGACGCCGCAAGCGCTCCAACTCGTATGTGGCGTGGTACCGGATATACTTCCGGTGGTATTGAAGTTTCCTATAACCCAGACTATGGAGAGGTTGACGTAGATCAGCTACTTGACGCTGCAAAGATGTTCAAGCAGAAGATGACCGCTACAGTTAAGACCACATTTGCCGAGGCAACTCTAGAGAATCTAGCAATTGTTTGGGCGCAGGGTGGTTCATCTCTACGTCGCGCAACAGCAAGCTCAACAGCAACTGATGTTACTGGTGCTACTGTAGATGCAACTAAGGACTTTGAAGGTGTAACAGTACCAGCAGACGAAGAAGTTCTAGGTATGGAGGCAGGTGCGCTTGGTGTTGAACCAGTAGAACGTCAAATGGTGTTTATTGGTCCTTCTCCACGTGTAGCTCCGGGTGGTGCAAACGCAAATAAGAAGCGTGAACGTATTTACCATGTACGTCGTGTTCTTAGTGTTGAAGCATCAGCTCACTCTCAGAAGAAGAACGAAGCTACTCTATTCCCGGTAACTTTCCGTCTACTTCCATCTGAAGTATCAGGTGCAGAATATGGAACTATTCGCGACCGCTTGATCCCAGCTCAGGGATGATAAATAAATTGTTTTAAGCATAGGGCTTCCAGAAGGAAGCCCTTTTGCTTTACCTGCTCACAGTGTGTTAAAATAAGTTTAACCTAGAAAGGGAATTAAAAGGAATGACAACAAGAGTATATACAATCGAGGAAATCGAGCTACAGGATTGGGAGAAGCCAGTTCGTGTTCACCCACTTACCATTAAGAAATTCCGTGAGCTAGCTGAAATTTTGCAGCAACTTACTCCATCAGAAGAAATGCGTAAGAAGAAGGGTTTCAAGAACAAGGAATTCCTTGATGTAATGCTTGAAGCAACAGCTTTTGCGATGCAGACCTTTGATGCAGCGCTTTCAGATGTTGAAAAGCTTTCTGAGCATGTTGACATGCCAACCATGGAGCGCATTCTCGACATAGCCGCCGGGGTGAAGCTAAATGACCCAAATCTACAGGCGGCTCCGGGGATGGCTGGGACGAGCTGATTGAAATAGAAGCCGAAGTTCTCTTCTATTACCCTGGAGCTTATAAAAATTTTGATGAGTTAGAAGAATATCTAACTAGAGATGAACTAGTGAAACTTTACGAAAAAGCTCACGAGATCCGCAAGGATGATAAAAGATTTGCAGCCGCACTCAAGGGAATTGATATTGACGAAGGTCAGGCTGACGAATTTGATGATGTAATGCGCCGTGGTGCTGCAAAGGCCGCCGGTATGACTGAAGAAGAATACGACTTCAATGACATGCAAATTGGGTTCATTGATGAAGATGAAGAAGAGGATGAGCTAGTATAACTGAGAATATTGGCGTAAATTTTGTCGCCACAGGTACAACAACAGAAGCACAGTCTTCTGTTAATGCCCTACGTACAGCCGTAGCAGGATTGACTCAGCAGATAGGCACGCTTAATTCAACAAGATTAGCTACCTTTTCTGCCGAACTTAATAAAATTGCCAACCCAAAGTTCAATTGGGACCCAGGTCTCAAGCAAATGGACGACCTTACTGCCAGGATTCAAAAGGGTAAGCTAACTGCTTCGGAATACTTTAGTACACTACGTAAAGGCACCTCTGATCTCGTTATGCAGCAGGAGCGTCTTGCAAAAGCATATGCTACACCTCTAGGTAATAAGGGTGGAATGGCAATGACCATTCCTTCTGTTGCTTCAATTACACCAACCATCACAGCAATGGAAAGACTGAATCGCACTTGGGCAGTTCAGGGCGAATTGCTTTCTGGACTAGGTACCAAGATTCAGGATTGGGGTAAGAATACCCAGTGGGCCGGTCGCCAGATGATGGTTGGTTTTACTGTGCCATTTGCCATGGCAGCAGTAGCCGCAGGTAAGTACGCAATGGATATTGACAAGGCACTTACCCGCATTGAAAAGGTATATGACGGTTCTACCAAGGGCTTGCGTGCAGAAGCAACTCAGGTGGCAATGGGTATTACCCAAGAACTAGGTCAGACTGTTCAATCATCTCTAGAAATCATGGGTGATCTTGCAGCAGCGGGCAAGCAAGGTAAGGACATGTACGATATGACCCGCGAAGCCCAGCGTCTTTCTGTTCTTGGTGATGTTGATAAAGAAGAGTCAATCAAGGCTGTAATTTCAATGCAGACCATTTACGGTCTGAATACAAAGCAGCTAGCAGATTCTATTAACTATTTGAACGCGGTAGATGCAAAGACTCCAACAAGCATGAAAGATCTTGCTGATGCAATTCCTATTGCTGGTGCTACTGTTAAGCAGCTTGGTGGAGATCTTAAGGACACTACAGTATTGCTGACTGCGTTCAAGGAACGTGGTATTAACACTGTTGAGGGTGCCAACGCAATCAAGTCTGCTATGAACCGTGTATTGGTTCCAACAAAGCAAGCTAAAGAGCTGTTTCATGAATTTACAAAGCAAGATCTAAGCCAAGTAATTGAGCGCACCAAGGGTGATCCGCTTGACACCATGCAAGCTTTGTCTGATGCAATTATGGGCGGTAACATAGCTCTTGAGGATCAGCAGAAGATTATTGGTAAGCTTTTCGGTACCTACCAGTCAACACGTATTACTGGTTTGCTTTCTGGTCTACAATCAAAAACTGGTGCAGTTGCTGCAACCAAGGAGCTTGCCGCAAAATCCGACGGCGAACTACGTAGCATTGCCCAAAAGCACGAAGAAGCAATTAAGAATTCTGCATCAAGACAATTCACCATTGCAGTTGAATCTTTTAAGACTCAATTGAAGGAATTTGGTGACTTTGCGATGAAGGTTGGTACAGTAATTGTCAGCGGATTTAGTAAGGCATTTGAATTCTTCAATAGTATGCCAGGACCAATCAAGACTGTAGCAATTGCGCTGGGTTTGGTAGTTGCAGCCGCAGGTCCGATTGTCATGCTCGCAGGCCTATTTGGTAACCTATTTGGTAGTATTATCAAGTTTACCGGATTCCTAATGGGTCTTAAGAAGGGCTATGGCTCAATGACTATTGAGCAGAAGGCAGCTCAGCTTTCAGCAGATGGTATGACCTCGAAGCTCATGTCTGAGTCAGAAGCCGCACAGGTTTTGATCTTCCAGATGAATAAGCTTCTAGGAGCAATTCAAGCTGTTGATGTGGCCCAAGCTAAGGCTGTAGGCGGTGCAGGAATGCTTGGTGGAATGGCTATGACTTCCACTCAAAAGCGTGCGGTACAAAATCCTGTTACTGGTGAATGGCGTACAAATACAGGTAAGTCTGTAACTGCGGCAGAAGCAGCTGAACTTAATGCACAGCAAAAGATGCTGACTTCATCAAAGGAAGAAACAGCAAAGGCTGAAACCAAGGTTGCTGACGAAGTAAAGAAGACAAGTATTGCACAAAAGGCATTTAGCACTGAATCGCTTGTTGGTGTTGGTGCTGTAGCTGGTATTGGTAGTATGGTTGCCGAGACTGGTTCCGGGCTTGAAAAGTGGCTTACCTATATTTCACTTGGATCTGTAGCGTTGAGTGGTATCATTCCGCTAGTTACCAAGATTGCCGAAGTAGTCAAGGGTACCCAGTTGTTCTCTGCGCTTAGTGGCGCAACTGGTAACATGGCTTCTAAGTTCGGCGGTATTGGTGAAAAGATTGGTAGCTCAATTAAGAATGGTCTAAGTTCAGCAATGAGCTTTATGACATCGCCAATGGGTATCGGAATCGGTGTTGCTCTCGTCGGTGCATTGGCAGTTACTAAGCTTATTTCAGCCGAAGCCGAAAGGCAGGAAGAAAAGCACCAGCAAATCTTGCGTTCAACTGATGATTGGACAAAAGCTCTTGGACGCACCAAGGTTGAATGGGGTCAAATCAAGAACGCTGCTGGGCAGGTAGAAGATACTGTTGCTTCTATGGCTGAAAAGATGAAGACTGATAATGGTCCAATGGTTGAGCGATTCCGTAATGTAGGTGAAATGCAGGAATTGCAATACATGGCCAATACTCAGGTAGGTAACCTAATGGGTCAAGGCATGAATAAGGCTGAAATTCTAAATGCTATGGAAGCACTATTGCGCGCTGCCGGTAAAACTCGTTCTGAAATTGACCAGATTCTTGGAAATATCAAGGTGCAGTTCGATTTCGCAAATAGCGAGAAGGACTTCAATAGCTTTATGGATAATATTCGTAAGAAGCTAGGAGCCTTGCAATTCAACCTATTCCAGACTAACTCTCTTGAAGATCAAGGAAATGGGGAGCTGGGTCTAAAGGGTGATAACCTACAGAATCTTCAGCGTCAAACCGAAGAGCTAGCTCAGCAATTCAAGGATCGTATTGCCAATATGTCTGATGTTGACCGCGCCGTATTTGCAAGAAAGTTTGCAGATAACATGGCAGCGGCATATAGTGATGCATTCAAGCAGCTAAATAGCGAATATGGTGGCAAGCTAGGTAAGGACTGGCAAGATGCTCGTTCAAAGTTCATGGAATTTAATAAGGATTCTGGCGAATGGCAGCTTAACGACCGTGGAAAATCAGATGAGATCAGCGGTGACGCTGCAACCAAGTTGCAGATTCTAGCAAAGGAAGAATCCGATCTAACAAAGGCTATTGCTAGAGCAAATGGTGCATCTGATGACCAAGTAAAGAAGATCTCTGTAATCGGAGATATTATGCCATACCTAAGTCAAGGTGTTGGTGACGCCACCAAGGTACAGGATTCCTACAATAAGGCTGTAACCGCCTACGAACAAAACGCCGGGCGTAAGATGACCGATGTAGAAAAGCAGAAGCTTGCAGCCCTATATGCAAGCGTGTCTGGACTAGATGCAGCTAAGCTCGCAACCAATGGCTACACACAAGCAAGTCAGAATATGGCCCAGACAGCATATGATAATGCTGTAGCATTGCAAAAATTTGTTAACGCAATGAAGGATGTAAGTAATGCCGGAGAAGATATGTGGCAAGATATTGCTTCTGCTGGTTCTGGTTTTGCATCACTTGGCGGAACCGCTGAAGATCAGGCTAAAAAATTGGTGGATGTTCAGAAGAGTATTTTCAGCGGTGCAATGGGTAGCGTTTACGACGCATATGCAGGATCTGCTGAACAGATTTGGAAGAATCGTCTTGACGCAATTACTAGCCATTTTGAAGCTAAGAAGCAGCAGGTTCAGAATGCAATTGACAGCTTTGATAAGGCATATGAAAAGAAGCAGCAAGCTTTTGAGGATCGCTGGGATGCCACAATGGATGCTACAAAGGCATCATTTGATGCACGTCAAAAGTCGATTGAAAATGAAGCAGATGCTCGTATTGACTCTATTGATAAGCAAATTGATGCAATTCAGGATCAAAAGGATGCTGAGCAAGAAGTTGAAAATGCTCGTCAAAAGCAATTCGAAGCTGAAAAGCAGCGCATTGAAAGACTTACAAGTCTAGCAAATCAGCGTATTGCGTACAGCCGTGCACTTTCTGGCGGTAACCTGGATGAAGCTGCCCGCGTTCAGAATAATACTGAATCAATGACCACAGGCTGGTCTATTGACGATGCAAATAGTCGCGCGACAGATGCAGCAGAAAAGAAGTCTAAGCTTTCTGATAAGCAAGTCAAGGAACTTAATGCTACCAAGGATCTTATCAATAAAGAAAAGCAAGCTAAGCTTGACTCACTTAAGGATGAAGAGCAGGCTGTAGAAAAGTCCTTGCAGAAGCAGCGTGAAATGGAAAAGCGCAGCATGGAGGAAGCACGCAACACAGAACGTGAACGTCTACAGAACCGTATTGAAAGTTTGAATAAGGAACAGCAGGCCGCTGAAAAGAAAGAGCAGAAGATTCAGGAAGCAAATAGGCGTACACTTGAAATTCAACTGGCTACATTGAAAGCATTTATTCCACAGAATGAACAGCAGCTAAATGACCACATTAACCGTGTTGGTTCAGCCTACGGTCAATTCGGTCTAGGTTTGCAAGGTGCTGGTAGCCAATGGGGTCAAATAGTTGGTAATGCTTTGCAGAACAACGTTAATATAGCTCGTACCCAAATGTCTAGCGATGCAAACTGGGGTGCCTTTGGTGCTCAGGTAGCAGGCGCTATTTCACAAGGTGCATTTGGCCTTAATCTAAATGACTTCATGAATCTATTGCGTACCGGTAAACCTCCTGCTGGATGGAACCCACCAAGCGCTAGAAACGATCCTTACGCACCTTCCAAGGGTCCTGCTGGCGGTTATGCGTATCGACACGCTGGTGGTCCGGTTGATGATTCTCCTGGTTCACGTAATGGTCTGACCGGTGGAATGCATTCGAGCGAAATGCCAATGATCTTGCAGCGCGGTGAATTTGTTATTAATAAGGACGCTGTACAGAAGGTTGGTAAGGAAAATCTTACTAGAATTAACGCTGGTGACCCAAGAGCTATTAATCCTGGTGTAAACTTCGCTGGATTTGGTGGTGCTTTTGCGGGCATCATGGGCCGCGCGATGACCGAATTAGCCGTACAGAATCTTGCATCGTATTACGCTTCTCAAAACTCAATAATTGCAGCAGCACTTGGTATGTCAAGCGGAAGCGGAACAGGCGCGGCAGTAGACTTCGCCCGTGCACAAGATGGAAAGCCATATATCTGGGGTGGTGTTGGTCCTGCCGGATTCGACTGTTCAGGTTATATGTCAGCAATTGCTAATGTACTGACTGGTGCATCTAGTCCATACAAGCGTATCTTCTCAACTGGTATGGTTCAGAATGGTGGAGCTTTTGGTCCATTCGTTCCTGGTCTTGGTGGTAAGTTCGAGATTGGTGTATCTAGTGGCCACACCGCAGGTACCTTGCTTGGAACAAACGTTGAATCTACTGGTAACCACGTACGTTACGGTAAGGATGCTCACGGTGCTACCGACAAGCAGTTCCGTTTGCACTTCCACATTCCAGACGACAGAATTGTTGAGGGTGCAGCATCTTGGGACGGCTCTGGCGAACAGGCTAGCGGTAATGTCCAGCAGCTAGTTAAAGCTGTAGCAAAGAATTATGGCTGGGATGGTGGAGCTGAATGGAATGCTCTTTATGCTCTGGTTCAGAAAGAATCTAGCTGGAATCCAAATGCTCAAAACCCACATTCATCAGCTTACGGTCTATTTCAGTTTTTGGATAGCACTTGGCGTGGATACGGTTCAAAGACCTCAAATCCAAGCTTGCAAGCTCAATATGGTTTGAGGTATATTAAGGATCGTTACCGTGATCCAATTGGGGCTTGGAACTTCCACCGTTCACACAACTGGTATGACTCCGGTGGAGACGTAATGCCTGGACCAAATTACCTTTACAATGGAACTAATCTTCCTGAATCAGTATTGACTAATAGCACTACTAAGGGAGTAATTGACGCATTGAACAAGGCTACAATGTCCTACACTGGATTCGCTGGGTTGCTGCAAAATGCAATCAGTGTTTCACCGGCGGCGTCAGGCTTTGACACTCGCGTAGGAGATACATATACTTACGATGTGAATATTGATGCAGCTGGAATGTCTCCAGATGAACTAAAGCGTGTTGTTAGCGATGCAATTGATAATAAGCACAGATTACAGCAAAAGAAGATTGGAGCAATAAGGTAATGTTACCGAGGCCAAGAATTTTACCAATTGGCGCGGGGTTAGCGATCAATGGTAATAAATTAACCGACCACAATCGTGCACCAATCGCTATTACACCAGAACGTATAGAGAACCGTAAACGTATGGCTAATGGAACACTACGCAATTTTGTGGTTGCCCAAAAACGCAAAATAAAGACGTCATGGGATAATCTACCAAAACAAGATACCCACACAGTTGATGGTTTCTGGGGAGCCCAAAGTATGGTAAGCTTTTATAACAGTACATTTGATGAGTTTACACTGCGTATTACTTATGGAAATAATTCGTTTGAGGACATTCTAGTAATGTTCGCCGATTTTAATCCAGTTCTTCGTAAGCGTAGTGCGTATACTGATCTGTATAGTCTTGATGTTACATTTGAGGAAGTTTGATCGTGCAGGTAATACCTGGAGAATTTGAAACAGCCATAAAACGTGGATACGCCATTGAAGGAAAATCAATTGTAATAGCAGAATGGAACTACAATAAAATTTTCAATGTTATGGTCACTAATCCACCGGATGACCAAAATTGGATTTTAAATAAGGAGTACTTCACTCCTCAATCTGTCGTGTCCGGATTCAGACCAAATACTGGTATCTTTTATGGCATCACTGATGAATCCTACACTGATGGCTCACCTACTGGATTGGATGCAAATCGCTACTACA
>Ga0068862_100000124_pt1 | contig 89843 bp, 75 predicted proteins | sample KBSSwiS52_FD_66598 | JGI IMG/M metagenome (GOLD analysis project Ga0068862, IMG submission 66598) | Switchgrass rhizosphere microbial communities from Kellogg Biological Station, Michigan, USA - KBS Switchgrass S5-2 | ecosystem: Host-associated > Plants > Roots > Rhizosphere > Soil ...
ACGTCGAGCGAAGCTTCGTCGGACCACTGCGCGTCGTCGACCACGCATACGAGGCCGTCCCCGGCCACGCTCCTGAGCAGGCCGAGCACCGGCTCGGTGACCACGTCGGCGCCGGCGCCGGCGCCGGCGCGCGACAGCGCATCCCGCACGGCACCGACCTGCCCGGCGGAGCGGGCCGGTCGTGGGTGCAGCAGCGCAGCGAGCACCTGGTGGAGCACGCCGAAGGGCAGCCCCGACTCGGGCTCGGCGCCGCTTCCCCACAGCACCGGCAGGCCCGCCGAGGCAGCCGTCACGCGAAGCAGGCTCGACTTGCCGACGCCCGCCGCGCCGACGAGCAGGAACGCGCCGCTCTCACCCGACGCCACGGCGTCGACGTGCCTGCGCAGCTGGTGCAGCTCCTGGTCGCGGCCGAGCAGTCGACCGTCCGGAGTGGTCGTCCTCGTAACCCTCGTTCTCCTCGTCACTGGTGGGACCACCGATGCGAGGGGTCACGCTCGCGCAGATCATCGTCCTTCATGGATACCAGAGAAGTGGTCGTCGTCGGCGCGGGGCCCGTCGGCGTCCTCACTGCCCTCGGGCTCGCGCAGCGAGGGCATGAGGTTCTGCTCCTCGAGGCGAACATGGACGTCGTGCCCGCGCCGCGGGCGATCGTCTACTACTGGCACGTCCTGGATGGCCTGGAGCGGCTCGGACTCCTCGCCGACATCGAGGAACGTGGATTCCCCAACACGGCGTTCCGGCAGAGAGTACTGCGGACCGGCCAGGAGGCCGTCATCTCGCTCGACCCGGTCCGCGCCGTGACCTCACGGCCGTGGAACGTGCATCTGGGCCAGGACGAGGTCGTGCGGATCGGGCTGGAGCACCTGGCTCGCCATCCCCGGGTCCAGGTGGAGTTCGGTGCCCGGGTCACGGCGGTGCGGACCGACGAGACCGGTGCCGAAGTCGTCGTCGAACGCGCGGACGGCCAGCGAGTGGTCCGAGGACGCTGGGCGGTCGCGGCCGACGGCGCGCGCAGTACGGTCCGCCGGGCGCTCGGCATCGGGTTCGAGGGCATGACCTGGCCGGACCGTTTCGTCGCGACCGACATCCGTTTCCCCTTCGCGGAGCTCGGCGGGCTCGGCAACGCCAACATGCTGCTCGACCCGCAGGACGGCTGCGTGATCGCGCGGATCGACCGCGACGGCCTCTGGCGGTGGACCTGGGGCGAACCCGCGGACCTGCCGGAGAGCACGGTCATGGAGCGGCTCCCTGGGCGGCTGGCCGCGCTCGGGTTCGGTGACGTGCCCTATGAGGTGGTCGCCGCGACCCCCTATCGCATGCACCAGCGAGCGGCCGACCGCATGCGCCTGGACAGGTTCCTGCTCATCGGGGACGCGGCGCACGCGACCAATCCGACCGGGGGGCTTGGACTCACGAGCGGCCTTTACGACCTGTTCGCCCTCGTGGACCCCCTGAGCGCGGTACTCGGCGGCGCCGACGCGGGTGTTCTGGACCACTGGGCCAGCGAACGCCTGGCGGTCTTCCGCCAGCACGCCTCGCCGATGGCGTCCGGCTCCAAGCATCTGGTCTACGACGAGAAGGACATCTCGAAGCTGGAGTCCGCGGTCCGGATGGCCGCGGACCAGTCCGACCAGGCGGCGGCGCTCGCCCGCCTCAGCGGGATGACGGTGCTGCGCACGGGCCTGCCCCGCCACCACGCCGAGCTGGCCTGAGTCCGCAGGCGGCACGGGACACCTGGCGGCAGGAAAGCCGATGGCAGCACGGAAGCAGGAAGGGAAGTCGCGGATGGCCACGTTCTGGTGGATCACCGACGGCCAGGAGGACCCTCCGGCCGGCTCGATGTACGTCGAGCGGCACGCGCCGTCCGCGGGCCGCGTTCGCCCATACCCGATGGTGCTGGTTCACGGCGGGGGAGGGCAGGGCACCGACTGGCTGGCGACGCCGGACGGCCGGCCAGGCTGGGTCTCCTATCTCGTCCGGGACGGCTGGACGGTATTCGTGGTGGACCGGCCCGGCCACGGGCGCTCACCCCGCCGGACGGCGTCCGGCGGTGGCGCGGCCGGGCCGCTCCCACCCCAGGTCGCCGCGCGGATCTTCGCTCCCGGGACCGAGCCGCGCCACATCCAGTGGCCGGGGCCCGGCGGCCCGGAAGATCCGGCTGTGCGCCAGCTCGCCGCAGCGGCCACGGACCTCCCCGGGGATCTCGCCGAGGCGCAGGAGCTCGAAGGGCGGCTGCTGGCGAGCCTGCTCGACCGGATCGGCGCCGCGGTGATCCTGACGCACTCGCTCGGAGCCGGAGCCGGCTGGCTGGCCGCCGACGCCCGGCCCGGGCTGGTCGAAGCCCTGGTCGCGATCGAGCCGCCCGGCCCGCCGTTCCTCGACCTCCCCGGGACACCGCTGCGTCTCGACTGGGGCCTGACAGCCGCTCGCCTCCTGTACGACCCGCCGGCCGCGGCCGCGGCCGACCTCGACCGGGTCCGGCCCGGCCGTCTGCCAGGCCTGGCGGGCTTCCCGATCGCGATCGTCGAGGCCGAAGTCTCGGCGATGGGCGCCGGCTGCGGTGCCGTGGCGACGTTCCTGCGTTCAGCCGGAGCCGACGCGCACCATATCCGGCTGGCCGACCGCGGGCTGCATGGCAACGGCCACGCGGTCATGCTCGAGCGCAACAACCGCGCGGTGCTCGACGCGGTGGTCGCCTGGCTCGATGCCGTCCTGCCACCCGGCGCCCCGGCCGGAGACGGCCGCGCTGGTCGCATGCCCCAAGGCCCGCCGCTCCCCCACCATCGCTCACCCACACCGTTCCCACGGTGACGTTCCGCCACGGCACCCAGCCCGGAGGCAGTTGATGACCACCGCCACACCATCCGTAGCCCCAGACCGTCTCACCACGAGCGCGCCGGCCCAGCCGGCCAGCCTCGGCCGGTTACTCATCCGCTGCCCGGACCAGCAAGGGATCGTCTCGGCGGTCAGCACCTTCCTGGCCGCGGCCGATGCCAATATCGTCTCGCTGGAACAGCACACGACGCATCATCAGAACGGGACGTTCTTCCAGCGCACCGAGTTTCACCTGCCCGGCCTCACCGCGGTCCGCGACAGTCTCCGGCAGTCGTTCGCCGACGAGGTCGCCGGCCGGTTCGGCATGGAGTTCCAGCTCACCGAGGCGGCCAAGCCCAAGCGGGTGGCAATCATGGTGTCCAAGGCCGACCACTGCGTGCTGGACCTGCTCTGGCGCAACCGCCACGGCGAACTGGACATGTCCGTCGCGATGGTGATCTCCAACCATCCAGACCTCGCCGACCAGATCCGTGCCTTCGACGTGCCGTTCTTCTTCATCCCCGCGACGCGGGACAACCGGTCGGAGGCCGAGCGTCAGCAGCTCGGCCTCCTGCGCGGCAACGTCGACCTGGTGATCCTGGCTCGCTACATGCAGATCATCAGCCCGGACTTCCTGTCGGAGGTCGGCTGCCCGCTCATCAACATCCACCACTCGTTCCTGCCCGCGTTCATCGGGGCCGCGCCGTACCAGAAGGCCAAGGACCGCGGGGTGAAACTGGTCGGCGCGACCGCGCACTACGTGACCGAGGACCTCGACGAGGGCCCGATCATCGAGCAGGACGTCGTCCGGGTCGACCATCGACACAGCACCGCCGACCTGACGCGGCTGGGAGCGGACGTGGAACGCCTGGTGCTGGCCCGCGCGGTGCGCTGGCACTGCGAGGACAGGATCGCCCGGCACGGCAACACGACCATCGTCTTCTGAGGAGTCGGCATGACCGCACGACTGATGGACGGCGCGGCGGTCGCGCGCCGGGTACGCCAGGAGGTCGCCGACGGGGTCGCCGGGCTCGTCGCGGCGGGGGGCGTCGCCCCGGGGCTGGCCACGGTACTGATCGGCGCCGACCCGGCGTCCGAGATCTACGTACGCAACAAGCGACGCGCCTGCGCCGCCGCGGGCATGCGCGACCTGCACCGGCACCTGCCAGGTGACGTGTCCCAGCACGAGGTACTCGACCTGGTCGACGACCTCGCCGCGGATCCCGCGGTGTCCGGCATCCTGGTACAGCTTCCGCTGCCCGCGCACCTGGACGCCGACGCGGTGCTGGCCCGGATCCCGGCCGCGAAGGACGTCGACGGCCTGTCGACCGTCAACGCCGGGCTGTTGGCGCAGGGCCGGCCGGGCCTGCGCCCATGCACACCGTCCGGTGTACTCCGGCTGCTCGACGAGTACGAGGTCCCACTCGCCGGCGCCGAGGCGGTCGTCGTTGGCCGATCAGCCCTCGTCGGCAAGCCGATGGCCCAGCTCCTGCTCGGCAGGAACGCCACCGTCACCATTTGTCACTCACGCACCAGGAACCTCGCCGACACCTGCCGACGGGCGGACGTGCTCGTCGTCGCCGCCGGGGTGCCGGGAATCATCCGCGCCGACGCGGTCCGCCACGGCGCGGCGGTCGTCGACGTCGGCATCCACCGGGGCGAGAACGGGCTGCACGGGGACGTCGTGTTCAGCGAGGTCGCCGCGGTCGCCGGGCTCCTGACGCCGGTACCTGGCGGAGTCGGGCCGATGACCATCGCGATGCTGCTGGACAACACCCTGCGAGCCGCCCAGGCGGCCGTGGCGAGCGACCGCCTACGCGCCGATGCGCCGTACGTCTCTTCGTGATGATGGCCCAGCTCGTTCTTCCGCCCCGTCCTCGTCGAGGACGCGACGTCGCTGACCGGCCCGCTCTAGCCGGCCCGGCCAGGCCTCGGACCTGGGCTGTGACCGCGACCCGCGGTCACAGCCCAGGTCCGGGACGGCCTAGATCGTAGCCGGCAAGGAGGCGGCGAAACCGCTGGCAGCGAGTGCGGACCGCTCGTGACTGCCGTCATGCTGGGTCAGGATGGCCGCCTTGGCGGCGAGTTCGGCTCGTTCGGCCACCGGGTCGGAATCCCAGGTGATCCCTCCGCCGACGCCGTACACCGCGCCACCACTCAGGCGGTCGACGACAGCCGTCCGAATGGCCACGCTGAACCGGGCGCGGAACGGGCCTCCAGGCGGGGCGACCAGACCGATCGCGCCGCAGTACACACCGCGCGGCGTCGGCTCGAGGTCCCGGATGAGCTGCATGGTCCGTTGCTTCGGCGCGCCGCTGACCGAGCCGCAGGGGAACAGCGCCCGGAACAGCTCCGTCAGCCCGACCCCATCTCCCACCCGCGCCGTGATCTCCGACGTCATCTGCCAGACCGTCGGGTACCGCTCGAGCGCGAACAGGTCCCGCACAGCGACGCTGCCTACCTGGGCCACCCGGGAGAGGTCGTTGCGGAGGAGGTCGACGATCATAAGGTTCTCAGCCTGCTCCTTCGCACTGGAGCGAAGACGGCGGGCCTGGGCACGGTCATGGGCGAATGTCCGTCCGCGCTGGGCCGTGCCCTTCATCGGCCGGGTTCGCAGCCGGTCTCCGCGCCACTCGAAGAAGAGCTCGGGACTGGCGCTCACCACGACATGACGGCCCAGGTCCAGGTAGGCGTTGTAAGCACCCCGTTGGCCAAGTGCGAGTTGCGCGTAGAGCGCGGCGGGGTCACCGACGTCCCGGGCACGTAGTCGATCGGTGAGATTGCATTGGTATGTGTCGCCCGCGGCAATGTGGTCTCGGACGGTTTCCACCGCACGGGTGTACTCCCCATCGGTCCAGTCGGGCGTCCACCGGTGCCCGGGCCGGGCAGCGCGCGGGCGCCGCAAGGGAAGCGCCTCCCGTGGAGGGCCACACAGGCCGAACCACGCTGGCGGCGGGTCCTGCTCCGACAGCCGTGCTACTGGCAGCGACGGATCCAGCTCGGCCGCGGCTTCATAGGCGACATAGCCGAATGCCCAGCTCCCAGCAGCGGTGGCCCGCTCGACCTGGGCCAGGACATTCGCCGCGTCGCCGGCATTGGAAGCCGTGTGGACGTGGCTCGGCGCCCGGAAGTGCAGCGCGGTACCTGTCAGCAGGTCGTCGAAGCGGGCCCAGGGAGCGTCCCCTGTCACAGGGCACTCATTCCCGGGAAACGAGCCACATGAGCTTCACACAGTTGCCGGCCGTTCTCGCCGACCTTGAGTACCGTCCTGGCCACACGATGCGTCACCACGCTGCCGGTCACCGGAGCTCCAGGCATTCCGGGCCGGCAAACGGTACTGACCCCGACAGACCCGAAGCGGTTTCGAGAGCCTCGGTAAACGTCAACCACATGCCGACCTGTCCATCCGAACACGTGACGAAAATCCTCTCCATTTCGGAGACTCTGGCGTTGCCCCGGGTAAGCACCTTCGCGCGACCAAGGGATCCAGGCACCTCGTAAGGGTCGTCGCCGCCGCCCGGACTTGCATCCATGAGCCCACCAGCCGACCATTGATCATCTACGTAGGGAGACCGGCGGCACAGCGTGGCCGAAGCCACGAATCAAGCGGCATTGCGCTCGAACCGCAGGCTTCCGACGGCACTGTTGCGTGGGTCGATGCCGTAGTCCGCCTCCACGGTCGAGGCATGATCGGGTGGTGTCTCGTGGCCGTCCTCGTCCACCGATCCCGGCGTCGGAGTACGCCGTCGAACTCGGGACGCGCCGTGAAGTACCAGGCTCAGGGGGGCCAAGCTCACGTCGGTTCGACCCCCGCCCCACGGTGAAAACGTGGGGCTCCTGGCCGCGCCCCAGAGACGCCAGAGCCCCGCGCCGCGAGTAAGCGGCTGCGGGGCCCTGACCTGCCTCGACCAGGCGCGCGCTCCAGGGGAATCGAACCCCAGCCAGTGATCCACGATGGCGTGAAACCACTGAGAAGATCCATCACGTCCGCCGAGCGCTGTCGTGCGTACGCACCTTACCAGCAAGCACATCGACGGCCGACCAACGCGTCGGACTGGCCACAATCTGTCTATCGACCGTGGCGCCCGCTGACGCCGCCTCGAGGCCACGCCGGTAGTCAAGGTCCGCGACAGCCAGGTCGTCAACTGGCCAATCTACTCGGTCATCGGGGTCACCGTCAATGGGGAGCACGATGTGTTGTGACTGTGGGCCGGCGAGGGCGGCGAGCCGCTCGGAATCGCGTGCACCGATCCTTGCATATTAGGTATCAGTGATGGCTGGCGAGGAGTCGGACGGAGGGCGGTCGTCCGGTCGGGTGGAGGTCGGTGGGAGTAGATGGCTGCTGGACCGAAGCTGCCAGGGCACGCTGGTGACCATAACGCCGTCTTCGAAGAGCAGTCGGGCCTTGAGCCGTAGCGCGCTTTGGTTGTGCAGTAGTTGCTCCCACCAGTGCCCGACGACGTATTCGGGGAGGAAGACGGTGATGACGTCTCGCGGACTTTCGCGATGCAGGCCGCGGAGGTACTTCAGCACCGGCCGGATGATCTCGCGGTAGGGCGAGTCGAGGGTGACGAGCGGGATGTCTTGGTGAACGCAACGCCGCGCCCACGCGAGTTGTGGGCCTTCTTCGACCACCACGGGTCGACGCACTTCGTCGGCTCGGGAATCGAGATCCGGTCAGTCTCGACGAGGGTGCCGTCGACGCTCCTGTGGTCATAGCCGGCGAGCCTCGCGGCGATCAGGGCGTTGCGCAAGTCTGGAGCCTGCCAGGCCAGCAGTTCACGGCCCTCGTGGATCGCCCGGTAGCAAACGCTCCGGCCGATCCCGTGATCGACACAGAGCCTCCTGGTCTTCGTGCCGTCACAGAACCAGCGGAGCACGACCGTCGCCTGCTCCACACAGCTGAGATTTCTGGTCCCTTCCGCGTGCCGATCCGTTCACGCTCCGCGGCCAGGAGGCGGACCAGGCTCCAGAACGTGTGATCGTCTACGGGCAGACAGGAGGCGTAGGGATGGTCATCGGCGGACGCGGGACCTCTCGGAAGTTGATCTTTGGGAGACTACCTCCTACCGAGGTCTCGCGCTTCCTCGTCTACCGCCTCCACACACCCACATCTTCATCACGGAGCGTGATCGAGCGCGGAGCGTGACGGTTCGTTGCTGGGAGAGACTCAGTGACAGCCGCCAGAATCGTACCGGTCGTTGCGATCGTGTCCGGCGAAGCGTCACCGTCTACTCGGGCCGCCGCGGGCCGGCGCTGGCACATTCGGTGAAGCATGCGTCATCGAGTGTCCACTGACTGAGATTCTCCCTAGCTTGACCGATCACAGCCGCCCTAACATGGCGTCCAGCCAGCGACAGCGGACGAGATTACATGCCGGTGACACGAAGAGAAGGCGCGATCCGCTCGGCCCTCGTGTCGTCATGAATAACACCGCGACTGAGGGGGACCCGGCGCATAGCCGCAGGCGGTTGAATATTGGCTACGCACCTGGTCTGCCCCACCAGGCGTCACGCAGCCCGGTCGGGCGGTTATGAGCGGGGAACGAATGTGACACTCTTTCTCAACGCGATCGTCTCAGGAATCGCCATTGGCGTGATCTATGCCATCGTCGGTATCGGCTATACGGTCATCTTCAATGCCACCCGGGTTTTCAACCTAGCGCAGGGGGACTTGGTGATGGTCGCCATCATGATGTCCTTCGTCGCACTCGACGTGCTCAAGATCAATCAGGTTCTCGCGGCTCTTCTGGTGTTGACGGTCGTCGTGGCCGTCGCTGTTGTCGAGGAGCGCACCGTTGTCCGCCCGTTCCTGCGCAAGCAGGGCGCGGCCAGTTTTGGCTGGTTCATCGCGACGCTCGGGTTCAGCCTACTTGTCGAGGCCATTGTGTACGCCGCGTTCGGCAACCACGCGATCGTAGCGATCCCAAGTCCGTTCTCGCTGGGCGGTATTGACCTCGGGGGCGTCCTGATTGGCTATCGACAACTGTTCATCGTCGGGGCGTTCCTCGTGGTCATCGTCGCTTTGGAGGTCTTCTACCAGCGGACCTGGATTGGCCAGGCCATGCGCGGTACTGCCGAGGACCGTGTGGCCGCGAGCCTTCTCGGCATCAGTCCGTCAGGTATGAGCAGAATGGCGTTCGTGCTGGCCGGAGTCGTCGCTGCTATTGCCGGGTTCGCTATCGCGCCGCTGACTTTCTCGAATCCCGCGGTCGGGCTGAACTTCACCCTAAAAGGGTTCCTCTCGCTGGCGATCGGTGGTTTCGGAAGCATTCGGGGCGCAGTGGCCGGCGGCGTTCTCCTCGGGATGAGCGAACAGTTGTGGAGCCTCTACCTGGACTCGGATTTCGAGGTTCTCGCTGGCGTCATCCTCGTACTCGCCGTGATCAGCTTCAGGCCGTCCGGGCTCTTCAACCGGGTCGCCGTTCGAAATGTATAGACAGGGGCTGCACATGGACGCAACCGCCCGGCGAAAGGCCGTCGTCGGTGTCGTTGTTATCGCGCTCAGCGCCGTGCTGCCGTTCCTGATTGGACACGGCGCCTACCGCCTGGGCGAGCTGGAATACATCGTCTCCATCGTCATGGTCGCCTGCGGCCTGAACATCGTGCTGGGGTTCGCCGGGCAGCTGTTCATCGGACCGAGTGCTCTGTTCGCGAGCGGCGGCTACGTCGCCGCGATCCTGGCCTCTCGCTACGAGGAGATGCAGAGCCTCGCGATGATGTGCCTCGTGTCGGTGCTGGCGGCGATCGTCGTGGCCGGGCTCGCGGCAATCCCGACATTGCGGGTCAGCGGTTTCTACTTTGGCATGATCACATTGTTCTTCGCGCTCGCCGTGCCGATCGTCGCCAGCCACCTTTCCATCGCCGGCGGGTCGACAGGAATCTCGCTCATCTCGGTGCTGACTTTCGAACAGAGGCCGGCCGGGCTTCGCCTGTACGAGCTCGGCGTCGCGATGGTCGCGCTGATATCGGGCTATTCGTGGCTGCTGCTGAATTCGCGGTTCGGGCGCCAGCTCACAGCGGTGCGGGCCAGTGACGAGCTCGCCCAGGCGGTCGGCGTCCCGATCCGGCGCGCGAAACTGGCGGTTTTCCTGCTCGCGGCGGTACCCTGCGGCCTCGGCGGCGCGTACTACGTCTACACCCAGCAGTTCATCAGCCCGGGGAGCGTGTCCCCGACGCTGTCGATCTACATGCTGGCCGCCGTGGTGATCGGCGGCGGCGGTACCATCCTCGGCCCTGTCATCGGCGCGGTCGTGGTGCTCGCGGCAAACGAGTTCCTCGGCGGATTCGAGCGGTGGCAGGGCGTGGTGTTCGGCGTCCTTCTCATTGCCGTGGCGATTGGCCTCCCGACCGGTATTGTCGGCGCGGCCAGCAGCCTCTGGTCGCGCTGGGAAGAGCGCCGGTCGCGGCGAACCTCTACCGGGTCCGAGGTTCGGTCGTTGCCGCCGGCCAGAACCCTCAGCCTCATCTCCGCGCTGGCCGGCGCCGAGCTGCCCGACCGTGCGGCGCGGACGTTGACGGTTCGCGGCGCGACGAAGAGCTTCGGCGGCGTCCGCGCGGTCGACGATGTCGACCTCACGGTGGAGCCGGGCACGGTCCATGCGCTCGTCGGGACCAACGGCTCAGGAAAGACGACGTTATTGAATCTGATCTGTGGGTTCTATCCCGTCGACGCCGGCGAGATATGGCTGGGCGACCGGCGTCTGGACGGCCGAGGCGTCTCGGCGATCACTCGGCTTGGTGTCGCGCGAACATTCCAGACGCCGAAGCTCTCGATCGGTGACTCCACGCTGCACAACGTTCTGCTCGCCGCCGATCTGCATTCGGGTGCCTCGCTGGTCGGCTCCGCGGTACGCGCGCCCCGTTCGCGCCGCCGCGACGCCCAAGCACGCCAGCGCGCGGTCGACACCTTGGCCGGACTCGGGCTCGGCGACGTCGCGCACGTGCCGGCCGGCGGGCTGTCACACGGAACCCAGCGGCTTGTCGAGATCGCGCGGGCGGCGACTCTCAACCCGATGGTGATGCTGCTCGACGAACCGGCGGCCGGGCTCTCGATCGGCGAGGCCGAGTTGCTGAAGGAGGCGGTGCGGACGCTGTCAGCCGCGGGACTCGGGGTGCTGCTCATTGAACACAACCTGCCGGTCGTCTTCGACGTCGCCGACCTGGTGACCGTGATGGACCGGGGCGTCGTCATAGCGGAAGGGACGCCGGCCGAGGTCGGAGCCAACGCGGAGGTGGTGCGTGTGTATCTCGGTCGCACCCGGGTCGATCCGGATGCTGCCAAGATCCGGCTCGCGGAGGGCGTCGATGGCTAGCACCGCGCTGGAGGTAGCGGGTCTCGTCGCGGGTTACGGCCGGGTCGGGGTCGTCTCGGACGTGAGTTTCCGGGTCGAGCCGGGCGAGTTCGTGGCGATGGTCGGCCGCAACGGGGCCGGGAAGTCGACCAGCCTTGCGGCGGTGGCCGGCTTGCGGTACGGCCGCTCCGGGGGAACTGTGCGGGTCGGCGGTACCGACCTCTCGAACGCATCACCCGGCGAGGTCGTCCGGGCGGGTGTCAAGCTGGTACCCGAAGGGCGAAGAATATTCCGAGACATGACCGTCGAAGAGAATCTGCGGCTTGGGGCGTTCGTACGCCGCCGCAGGCCCACCGCGGAGATCAAGGACGACACGGAGCGCGTTTTCACACTGTTTCCGGCACTCCGGCGCGATATCAAAAAGACCGTGTCGGCGCTGTCCGGCGGGCAACAACAGATGGTGGCCATCGGGCAGGCACTCATGACCAAGCCCCGCTTTCTTCTGCTCGACGAACCCACGGCCGGCGTCGCACCGGCAGTGATCGACGACATGTACGACACATTCAGCGAGCTGGTGAGGAGCGGGATTGGTCTGCTGATTGTCGACCAGAATATCGAGCGGGTTCTGGAAAGCACGACGCGTTTCTACGTCATCGACGGGGGCCGGGTCGTGTTCGCCGGTGACTGTGCCGAGCCAGGCGCGCTGGCACGCGCTACGGCGATTGTTCTCGGCAACGACCGGCAGCGCGAGTCAATGCTGACGCCACCAGAAGCGGCCTCCGCTGTCGATTCCCCGCGCACAACGTAGTCCGAAACCGCCGGCCGGATCGCGCTGACGAACTGAGTCAAGAAACCCGCGCCGGGCCGGGTACGTACCTATCGAAAGGACGAGTACCGTGATATTTCGCAGGAGATCCGTCGGAGTCGTGGCCGCGCTGGCGGCTTCGTGCCTGTTCGTGGGAGCATGCGGCGGTTCTGGAGATTCCTCCGGCGGGGCCTCCGCCGGCGCCGGCGCCGGGGGCGGAGCATACCCACCGATTCCCCCTGGTCCGATCAAGCTCGGTCTCTCTGTGCCGTTAAGCGGTGGCAGTGCCGCCGCAGGGCTGTTGTCTAAGAAGTACTTCCAGGAGTCGGCACTGCCGCTGTTCAACGCCATGCATCCACACGGCATTGACGGCCACCCGGTGGAACTCGACATTCGCAACGACGCCGGTGACACCACGACCGCCGTGAACGTGGCGAACCAGATGGTCGACAACCACGTCGCCGCGGTTGTCAACATAAGCTATAACCTGGCCGCCCAGCCGCTGCAGCTCGCCGTCTTCAGCAAGGCAAAGATCCCGGTGATCGCCAGTGTGTCGCTGAGCTCGTTCGACGACGTGGATAAGTACCCGTATCTGTTCAGCCTTGCGGCTTCCAACACGCAGCAGGGCGCTGGGAGTGCCGAGTGGTTCACGAGGCATCCTGAGATCAAGAGCCTGGGTATTCTGGGTGACGGCACGCTGTCTTCTGAGGATCTGGTCAGCTCGCTCAAGGCGGGCCTCAAGGCCAAGGCCCCCGGCGTCTCAATCGCGAAGACCGTCAAAATTCAGCCCGGCGCCGTCAATGTATCCACGCCCGTCGCGGAGCTGAAAGGAGCTAACGTCGACGCCGTCCTGGTCGCCTTGAGCTATGGGCACGGTCCCGTCTGGCAGGCCATCAACGCGGCGAAGTGGTCACCGACGATCATCACGTCCGCCCTGGCCTGGTACGACGGGTTCGACGCGATAGGCCCCCTTGGCGAAAAGGGCGTCGGGATGTCGAGCTACTGCATCCCGGCGGACCCGACGAAACTCCCGCAGCCGGTGCTGGACGCGATGGACAAGTACACGTCGGTGCCGGGCCTGACGAACTATCTGTTGGCCGCGGCGACCGACACACTCGCCTTGGAAGTGTTCGCTGCCGCCGTCGAGAAGGTCCACACCCTCGACCCCGGCGCGATCAAGAAGGCGCTCGAATCGTCGTCGTCGCAGACCTACCTCGACTTCTTCCGGTTGCAGTACACCCCGAACAGCCACTTTGGAATCGCCGGCGAGAACGGGCCACGGATGTGCAGCCTCTCGCAACTCGGCAACGGCAAGTACAGGATTCCGATCGCCAAGTGAGCCCGGCGATCTTGGACGGCGCTGAACAGATTCCAGGTGGCGAGCGGATTCCTTCGAAAGGGGGGCCATGGCGCTGAGGGCGGGCGACTGGGACGAGGTCGTCGACGTGGTCGTCGTGGGTAGCGGCGGCGGCGCCCTGACCGCCGCGCTCGCCGCCGCGGACGGCGGCGCGGACGTGCTCGTGATCGAGAAGGACACGGTGATCGGTGGTACCACCGGCGTGTCCGGTGGTGTGCTCTGGGTACCGAACAACGCCCACCTGGTACGCGCTGGCCTGGACGACTCGCGCCAGGATGCCGTGGACTACCTGTCGCGGATCGCCGATGGCCGTGAAGCCGATCCAACGCTGATCGAGATCTTCGTCGATACCGCGCGGGAGGCGTTGGAGTATCTCGAGTCAGCCACTCCGTTACAAACCCAGATTGTCACTACATTGCCGGACTACTACGGTCCGATCGCGCATCGGGTGCCCGGCTGCAAGCTGTACAGCCGGTCGGTCGAACCGCTCCCCTTCGCCGCCCGCGAGGCGCTCGGCGAGCAGGCGGGTCGGCTGGCGACCCGCTCGACGCTGCTGTCGCTCGGCGCCGTGACGACGTTGCACGAGGACCTGTCGGGATCCTCTGTCCCGATGGACGAGCTCGCGCGACGGGAACGCGAAGGCGTCCGGGTCAAGGGTGCCGCCTTGATCGCGTGCCTGATGAAGGGCCTGGTAGACCGAGGTGTCGAGATCCGCACGTCCGTCCCAGCTGTCGAGCTCATCGTGGACGACGACCGGTCAGTCGTCGGTGTGCTGGTCGGTGCGGGCGCCGAGCGCGTCAGACTCGGCGCCCGGCAAGGAGTGATCCTGGGCTGTGGCGGCTTCGAGTGGAACCACGACATGGTGGTCTCATACCTGGGTTTCGACGTCAAGCCGATCTCGCCGGGGGCCAATACCGGTGATGGTCATGTGATGGCCATGGAAGTCGGCGCCAAGATGGGGTCCATGACGTCATTCTGGGGACAGGGCGCAATGTTCGACCCGGCGATACTCGGCCCCGAGGGAGAGCCGGCTCCCCAGATGATGATGGGGCTGGGGGCCGGCTCCGTCCTCGTCAACCAGCTCGGCCGGCGGTTCATGCACGGTGGCTACACCTACAACGACTTCCCGAAGCCCTTCGGGGCATTCGACCAGCGGTATCCGGGCCTACCGAACAAGCCACCCGGCTGGGTGATCTTCGGCCCAGGCGTGAAGAAGTCGCGCGACATCCTGACGATGCGAGCCGGAGAGCCCGCTCCGGAGTGGGTGCCGCAGGCAGAGTCGATCGCGCAGCTGGCGGTCGCCATCGGCGTGGATCCGGCCGCGCTGGAGGAGACGGTCACTAGCTACAACCGATTCGTCGAGGCCGGCGAGGATCCCGAGTGGGGCGACCCCACCGGTTCCTACGTCTTCGTCGGCTACGACACCACTCTGGCGCCGGTCGACGGCCCTCCGTATTACGCCCTGCAACAGTGGCCGGCGACACTGGGAACGAATGGCGGCTGTCGCATCAATGCGAACGCACAGGTCCTGGGACATCGTGTGAGCATCATTCCCGGCCTGTACGCCGTGGGAAACACCTCAGCCAGCGTCGTCGGTGGCGCCTACGTCGGCGGCGGGACGCCCATCGCCTCCAGCGTGACGTTCGGTTACCTCGCTGGCCGGCACGCCAGCGGCCAGCCGCGCCGCGTCATCGGGAGCTGACTGGCGCCCGCGGCGAGCGGGAGCGCGATGGGTGCGAGGACGACACGCTCGCCGCGGTGCCAGGCACGTCTGGTGGACCTTCGGGACACCCGGATCGCGTGGGAAGGAGATGTCCGCCACACCTGACTCCCACTGTCCGGGACTGCCGATGGACCCAGGGAATGGAGCCCGTAGGTTGCGTCGAACGCAGCTGGTCCGATAATTGGGGGAGGCGTGGGCGATGACGTCAACGACAGCGGAGTGGCCACCACCGGTCTCGATGATCGACCGAGTTGTCGAAATCCTCAATTGCGTCGGCACGTCACGCGGGCTGACCCTGGCGCAGATCATGGACCAGACGAACCTGCCGCGCTCGTCGGTCTACCGAATCCTGGACCACCTGGTTCGCATCAACTGGATCCAACGCGAGGAGAAGGTGTACTCCCTCGGATTACGCATGCTCGAGCTCGGCACGCGCGCCGCTCACCAGCATTCGTTGCGGGTTGCCGCGGCGCCATATCTCTACGAACTCCAGAGCACCACTGGCCTGGTGGCCCACCTCGCGGTTCTCGACGGAACAGACGTGCTGTATCTGGAGAAGATCGGCGGTCGCCTGAGCCTCCGCGTCCCGTCCTGGGTGGGCGGCCGGGCTCCGGCGGCATGTACCGGTCTCGGTAAGGCGATGCTCGCCTTCGCTGACGACAACGTGCTCGACAACGTGCTGCGCGGGCCTATGGTCGCACTGACGTCCGTCAGTATTCGGTCTGAACGGATGCTGCGCGTCGAGCTGGACCGCATCCGTGAGCGCGGCGTCGCGTTCGACCGTGAGGAGGCCGTCCTCGGGATCGGCTGTGTCGCCGCACCCGTTCTGACGGTCGGCTCCGGTGTCGCCGGAATCTCCGTTTGCGGTCCGATCAGCCAGATGAAACCCGAACGGCTGGTCGCGGCGGTCCGGTCCGCAGCCCACGAGATCTCCCGCGCGGCCGAGAACGGCCCGTTCCACCGGACGGCCACGGATGCTTTCCTTGGCTGGCCCTCGGCCCGAACCCCGGGGGTCGCGCACCCTGTGACCCGGTACGCCTTGCCCGCCTGCGCCGGAGGCGGGAAGTAGCGCCGCTTCAGGCATGGTTCGCGCGTTGGTGAGTCGCGGGTCCGGTCGGCGGTAGTGGCCGGCATCGATGATCTAGGGTGTGGCGGAGCGTGTGCGGGTCCGGTCGTCGTCCCAGACCGCGCCGGCCAGGAAGTGCTGCATCCCGCCCGGCGAGGACTCGCCGGCATGCTCGGCGAGCGTCCAGCAGTTCACCCGCGGCAGCCTACCCATCGGACCCCACAGGAACCGGCGCAGCCGCCCCGCGATTCCACCCGTCCGAACCGACGGTCGAACCGGATGCTGCTTCGCCTGTCCTACCTCGGTGTCACGGACGCGTTCGCGCTGCTACGCCTGCTACCACGCAGCGATCACGACAAGGACATCGAGATCCTCACCCTGCGCCACCAGATCGCCGTGCTGCAGCGCCAGCTCGACGGTCAGCGGATTCAGTTCCAGCCCACCGACCGCGCCCTGCTCGCGGCGCTCCTGGACACGCTGCCGACATCTGAGCCTACGCCTGACATACCAGAACGAGACCAACACGGTGAAGGCCGTCGTCAAGATCGACGAAGCCTACCGTGGGGTAATGGAAAGTGTCCGAGGGGGGACTTGAACCCCCACGCCCGTTAAAGGGCACTAGCACCTCAAGCTAGCGCGTCTGCCATTCCGCCACCCGGACCGGTGACTCCCGGGCTCGCCGCCCGAGTGCAAAGCAGATGCTACACGCTCCGGAGGGGTGCCTGTCGCAACCGCAGGCCACTGGCGGATCAAGAGCAGCCACCAGCCGAAACCCAGGTTCGGCGGGGTCGGATTGGCCTGGTGCCAGGGCGGTTCAGGCGCGGCCCGCCGGCCAGCGCAGGCGCGCCACGCATGGAAGGCCAGCCCATGGCTCCGAACCGGTCTAGCCACGCCGGCGGCCCTGCCGCGGGCAGGCCAGGCCGTGGCGAAACCGGGCGAGCACCCGGCCAAACCGGGCGAGATCGCCGCGGCTCGTCATGCCGAGCTTGGCGCCGACGGCTGTCAGGCTTTGGCGTCGGACCAGCGGTCGACGATGGCGATGTCGACGACGAAGCGTGCCCGGCTGCCAGCGGCCCAGTAGGCGGCGGTCGCGGCAAGCGTCTCGCGGGTGGCGGCCGCGGCCTCCTCTGCGCGCTCCGCGGGGACGTGCAGGAGCAGCTCGTCGTGCAGGCAGAGAACGATCTCGCCGCCGAGCGGGACGAGCGCCTGGCGGACCGTCACCGCCCAGGCTTTGAACAGCTCGGCGGCGGCTCCCTGGACGACGGCGTTGCGGGCGAACCGGCCCCAGGCCGCGGCGACCCGGCCGGGGTCCGCGTCGACGTCGGCATCAGCCGCAACAGCCCGCAGCGGAATCCGCCGGCCACCGAAGGTCCGCAGCTCCCCTCCGGCCGGCCCCGCTGGCGCCGCCGGGCCCGCTGGCGCCGCCGGGCCCCCAGTCCCCGCTTGCCCTGCCGAGCCGGCCGGGCCCGCAGCCCCCGCCGGGCCGGCTGGTCTACCTGACTCCGCCAGTCCCGCCGGGCCGGCGGGGGTGCCTGGCAGCGGGCGGCCGAGGGCGGCGGCCCGGCCGGCGGCGTCGGCGGCGTCGAGATAGGCCAGCGCGACGGGGTAGGTCTCGCGCATCTGGCGCAGCGCCTGGCCGGCCGCGCCGGTCGTCTGCCCGTACATCGCGGCGAGCACGGCGACCTTCGCGGTCGGCCGGTCGACGCCGAGCCGAGCCGCGACCGGGGCGTACAGGTCGTCCTGCGCCGTCGCCCTCGTGAGCTCCGGGTCGCCGGAGACGACGGCGAGCACCCGGGGCTCGATCTGGCCGAGGTCGGCGCGCACGAAGCGGTACCCGGGCTCCGCGACCACCAGGACCCGCAGGTCGGCGGGCAGGTTGTGCAGCCCTGCGCCGGCTGTCATCCGCCCGGCGGCGCCGTCGCTGCCGTGCCACTCGCCGCGCAGCCGGCCGTCGGTGCCGACGTGGGTGTCGAGCCAGCGGAAGCCGTAGGTCGTCGCGATCCGTTCGGCCTTGCGCCAGGTCAGCAGCTCGTCGACGACCGGGTGGGTCCCGCGCAGTGCGGTGAGCCGGCCGGCGCGGGTGTCCGGCACGTCGATGCCGAGCGCGGCGAGGCCAGCCCGGACCGACGCCGGATTGCGGAGGTCGACCGACGCGCCGAGATGCCGCAGCACCGGCGCGTCCCGTTCTCGCCGGGTCGCCGCCTCCCCCGCGGCGTTTCGTGAGCGCGGCCCGACGATCTCGCTGATCGTCGCCTCGGCAGTTGCCCGGTCGACCGGCAGGCCGGCCCGCCACAGCTCGTGGGCGAGCACTTCGGCGGCCGACTCGGCCCGAGCCGTGAGCACCGCGAGCGGGAACCGGGCCGGCCGCGCCCACGGCGCGGACAGGGCTCGCGGTTCTGGCAGGGCCCGCAGCGCCCGGTCCTGCGCGGCCATCACCTCGAGGGCGAGGAGGGCGAGGCGGCCCGCCCTGGCCAGCCGGGCACCCAGCCCGCCGGCGACGGCGCCGCGCAGCGCCTCCTCGACCCAGCCGGTCCGCAGCTGCCCGTCGGGCCCGACGGGGTCGTCCTCGTCGCCGGCCGGCAGGTCGCCGGCCTGGTCGTCGACGATCGCGAGCAGGTCGAGCTGCCCGTCAGAGCGTGGCCTGTGCGGCGCGGGTGGCGACGGCAGCCCGCGCGCGGCGGCCCACACCGCTCCCGGGTCGTCCCGATGCCCGCCGTGCAGCACCCGGTGCACGGCCGCCAGGTCCCAGCACAGCGCCGGCCCCATGCCACCGGGTCGTCCTGACGCTGCGGTCACTCCTCGGGCCGTGACGGTCAGCGGTGACCCGGCGCCCCGCGCCGACCACCAAACCCACCGCGGGCCGACCGCCGCCTCGACCTCGGCCAGCACCACGTCCGCGTCGGCAGTGCCAGCCCAGCCGCCCCCTTCCCAGGTCAGCACCGTGCCGACGCCCGCGACCGCGACGACGGCCACCGCGTCTCCCCGGCCCACGCCGGCAGCGCGCAGCGATTCCCCCGGCTGGACGGCGCCGTACGCCGCCACCATGCCCGAGCCCTGAGTCGTCGAACCTGGCGTCGTCGAACCTGGCGCCCTCGGACCTGGCGCCATCGAGCCGAGAACCGTCGCGCCCGGGGTACGCGCTGCCGATGCCACACCCGCATGCTGCCGCACGCCACCGACAAAGTCGTCCGCCAGCGAGGCTGCGCCGCCCGGCGCCGCGGCGGCCGCCGGCGGATCGCCCTCGGCCGGTAGACCGCCGTGGCCGGCGGATCGATCAGGCGGGCCGGTGCCAGACGACCGCGTAGCGAAACGACGGAAGGCGCCGCCACCGCATCCCGGGAAGCGGTGCACACCTCCCCGACATCGCGGGCATTTGTACGTCGAGGACGACGAGGTCCGGGCGGTGCGCGCCGACGACGGAAGGCCACGGGTAGCCCGAGCAGCACCGCCTAGGTCGAACGTGGACGTCGGATGGGCTCACCACCTGGCCGGGCCAGCCACGGCGGGTCATGTTCATGGCGATGGCGGCACCTGGCCTGGCCGGGTCTCCGGGAGACACCCGCGACGTGCGGGTTTGGTCCGAGCGTCGCCAGGTCCGCAAACCGGCCGGCCCCTGATTCACGCCCCCGAGGGCACGGCGGTGCGAAGCCGGTGGGAGGGTCCTGGCATGGGGATGGTGCCGACCCGGACGATGAACGACGGACGCGAACTGCCAGTAGTGGGAATCGGTACGTACAAGATGGCCGACCCGGCCGCTTCGGTCCGTTCCGCGCTGCGGGCCGGCTATCGGCTCGTCGACACCGCCAGCATGTACGGAAACGAGGCGGCCGTCGGCGCGGGCGTCGCCACCAGCGGGGTCGCGCGCGACGAGGTCGTGGTGACGACCAAGCTGTGGGACACCGACCAGGGCTACGCGTCGACCCTGCGCGCGTTCGAGGAGTCGCGCAGGCGGCTTGGCCTCGGCTACGTCGATCTCTACCTGATCCACTGGCCACTACCGCGCCTCGACCGCTACGTCGCCTCCTGGCGCGCCATGGTCAAGCTCCGCGACGACGGCGTGCTGCGCTCGGTCGGCGTCTCGAACTTCGCCGCCGCCCACCTCGACCGGCTGGTCGCGGAAACGGGCGTCGTCCCGGCCGTCAACCAGGTCGAGCTGCACCCACACTTCACCCAGGACGCCCTGCTCGCCCACGACTCCCGGCTGGGGATCGTCACCCAGGCCTGGCAGCCGCTGGCCCGCAAGACGGCGTTGCTGTCCGACCCGGCCCTCGCCGCGGTCGCCGAACGCCACCGCGTCACGCCCGCCCAGGTCGTCCTGCGCTGGCACCTGCAGCGCGGCGTCGTCCCGATCCCGAAGGCTTCGGCACCGGACCGCCAGCAGGCCAACCTCGACATCCTCGGCTTCGAGCTGACTATCGACGAGATGACGCTGATCGCCGACCGTCCCCAGGCCCGCAGCGGCGACGACCCGGACGGCGACTCCATGCGCTGAACTGCGCACCACTACCACCGCCAAAGATCGCGGACCAGCCCTGACTCAGACACTCGCCGCCGCCACCACGATTGACTGGCCGGACGGCCGGGCGTCGGCATTGATCGTCTCGCTCCGCTCGCTCCGCTCCTGCCCGCTGGCGAACGTGGACCGGTCCTCACCCAAGCGTTGGAATCGGCTGCAGCGTCAAGCAGAACGACCGTCCTTTCGACGATCTGCGCTGCACTGCGAGACGACATCGCCACCGCCGACACGGTCGGCAGGCCGGTCGTGTCCGGGATGCTTCGGGTTCAAAGCTGGTGGCCGCGGGGAAGCCCGTTCGGTGACGACAGGGAAGCGGCTCGCGGGCCCATGCCTTCACGTAGCCGTGGTCGTGGGTGCCCGCTTGGCGCGGGCGTACACGGTCTCTGGCCTGCTGTCGTCCCGCTGTTGGAGTTCGAACAGATCGCTCGCGACCAGGAGGTCTTTCAGCCGGGAGTAGCCATAGGTCCTCAGGGTGATGGCGGGATGCCGCCGGATGGCTTGCCCGATCGCGGAAAGGTGGGTCCAGCCGTCTGGTCCGGCATTCGTCGCGACGGCGTCGCCGAGCCGGCCGATCAGCGCGGTATCGGCGACCAGCTGGGCGGTCGTCGCCCGCGCGGGTGACGCCGCCGCTGTGGCCTTCGTATTCGCCTTCGACTTGATCTTCTTCGTCGACGCGAAACCATCGGTCTGCGAGGTTTCCGCAACCGCTCCGGGTATGGGCGCCTCAGGCGTCATCGTCGCCTTTGGCGAGACCTTCCTCGTGACGGTGGCCTGTGCGGGAACAGCCACTCGGGAAGGCCGCGCAGGCACGGTCGACTGCGCGGGCGCAGCCGGGGCTGCCGCCCCGGCCGGTGACGGTGGCGGTGTAGCAAGCGTCTCCACGAAGACGAAGATGTTGCAGGCTGCGACGAGGCCTGGATTCGTCTTCTTCTCCTCACCGAACCCGTAGACGGTCAGGCCGGCCTCACGGATCCGTTCAGCCAACCGGGTGAAGTCGCTGTCCGAGGAGACCAGGCAGAAACCGTCAAAGGCTCCGGAATGCAGCAGGTCCATCGTGTCGATCACCAGAGCGATGTCCGCGGCGTTCTTCCCCTTGACGGCGGCGAACACCTGCACAGGTCGGATGGACTGGTCGAGCAGGGTTCTCTTCCAGATCTTCAGCGAGCCTGTCGACCAGTCGCCGTAGGCGCGCTTCACCTGCACCTTCCCATAGCGGGCGATCTCGGCCAGCAGCGGCTCGACGGCCCACAGGGCCGCGTTCTCCGCGTCGATGAGCACAGCGAGCCGGGCAGCGGAGTCCTCGACCACCATGCTGTTCTCTCCCGTCCGCGGCGCCCGCACAACTGTCGCTGCCACATCGTAGGGCGCCGGTCTCTTTGAAGATGCCACGCGCCTCCGGTAGTTGCGGCAGCCGGTTTCGATCAAGGTGGGGCAACAGGTCGGAATACGGCCGGATGATGGTGAGGTGGCCGGGAGGAGGCAACGATTCAGCGGGAACGGCCTCGCAGGCAGGGTGGCGTGTCGGAGTGCCGCCGGAACTGCCGACGACGCCCTGCGCCAACCGGCACCGACCGGCACCGACCGGCACCGACCAGCACCATGCTCTAGGAAAGCTGCGCGGCCGCGACCATGAACGGGCCCAGCATCCACCGCGGCGTCATGACCATCCCGGTAATCTTCTCGATCAGGAAAAGAGAAGACTGCGGGCCCGCGTCCGCGAAGGGCAGTCCGTCCTCCTCCGGCAGCGCGTCCGCAGAATCATAAAGATCGGACCTGATCCAACGTACGGTCTGACCGTCCACGGCGACGGCGATCACCGGGGATCCCCGGGGGAACCCGCACTGGACCACCATGCCGCCCCGGGACAGCTCCTCAAAGAGGTCGGTGCTCCGAAAATGGGTGCCGTGCTCGCTGACCGCGATCCGCTCGGCAGTGCTGTCCGGCATGACGGCGACATGACTGATGTCCGTGCTGGGATCCACGGGCGATCCCCGGATAGCGGAAGCACTTGTTGCAGGGGCGGGGCGATGTTCTGCGTCGCCTAGCCGGCGGCCGGATCCTGGTCGCGGGACTGAGCCTCGGACTGGTCGCGGGATGGGGAGCGGATGGTGAGGACCGCCTCGACGGCGGTCGGGCCGAGCGCCTGGTAGCCGTGCTCGGCGTCGCTCTCCCAGACGGCGGTCTCGCCGGGGCCGACCTCGGCCTCCTGGCCCGGCAGGCCGACACGGGCACGGCCGTGGGTGATGAGGAGATGCTCGATGACGCCAGGGCCGTGGGCGATGGAGAGGTGCTGGGCGCCCGCGTCGAGGTGCAGCAGGTAGACCTCGACGGTGGTGCCGTCGGGATGACGGGTCGCGTCGAGCAGGCGCGCGCCGATGCCCGGGGAGGCGACCTCGGTGCCGCTCCGCTCGGCGAGCAGCGTCGACAGCGGCACGCCCAGCGCGCCCGCGAGCGCCTGAAGTGTCGACAGGGTCGGGTTGCGGGCGCCGTTCTCGATCTCCGAGAGCGACCCCTTGCCGACCTTGGCCCGGGCCGCGAGCGCCCCCAGCGACAGGCCACGCGCCTGCCGGGTCGCCCGCAGCCGGGCGCCGACGACGGCCGCCGCGCCGGGTTCCATGGCTCGCAGCCTATCGATCGTTCTGTTCTCAGAACGATCGGCGATACTGTTCTGTATATGGAACAGCCCCATCTCGACGCATCGCACGACACGACGGACACGACGGACACGACGGACGCGATGGACACGTCTGATGCGACCGGCCCGGAGGCTCTGGCCAGCCCGGCAGGCGCGGACAGCGGGGACAGCGCGGGACACGCTGCGGCGCCAGGGGTTCGACGCGCCCATCTGGTCAGCGCGGGCGTCGTCACGGCGCTGGTCGGGTTCGCGAGCGCGTCGGTCGTGGTGCTGGCCGGGCTGCGGGCGGTCGGCGCGAGCCCGGCGCAGGCCGCCTCCGGACTGCTCGCCGTCACCGTGACCCAGGCGCTCGGGACGCTGTGGCTCAGCCGCCGCCACCGGATGCCGATCCTGCTCGCCTGGTCGACGCCGGGCGCGGCGCTGCTCGCCTCGACCGGCTACGTCGACGGCGGCTGGCCCGCCGCCGTCGGCGCGTTCCTCGTCGTCGGCGGGCTCGTCCTGCTGACCGCGCTGTGGCCACGCCTCGGCGGGCTGATCGCGTCGATCCCGGCGCCGATCGCGCAGGCGATGCTCGCCGGCGTGCTGCTCTCGCTGTGCCTCGCCCCCGTGCACGGGTTGGTCGACCATCCGGCACTCGTCGCGCCCGCAGTCGTGGTGTGGCTGGTGCTGCTGCGGCTCGCACCACGCTGGGCGGTGCCGACGGCGTTCGCCGCCGCCGTGGTGGCGATCGGGATCTGGCTCGGCCGGCACGGTGGCCTCGACGGGCCGCTGCTCCCCCGCGTGGAGCTGACGTCGCCGACGCTGACCTGGGCGTCGGTGCTCTCACTCGCCATCCCGCTCTACATCGTCACGATGGCCTCCCAGAACGTCCCCGGCGTCGCCGTGCTGTCTTCCTACGGCTACACCGTCCCGTGGCGGGAGTCGATGACGGTGACGGGCGTCGGCACCGCCGTCGGAGCGTTCGCCGGCGGCCACGCGATCAACCTGGCGGCGATCACGGCGGCGCTCGCCGCGAGCCCCGACGCCCACCCCGATCCGAGGCGACGGTGGGTCGTCTCCCATCTCGCGGGCTGGACGTTCCTCGTTCTCGCCCTCGTCTCGACGGCCCTCGTCACCGTCGTGACCGCTGCCCCCGTCGGCGTCACCACGGCTGTCGCCGGCCTCGCCCTCGTCGGCACCCTCGCGTCGTCGCTCACCGCGGCCCTGGGCGACCCGGACGACCGCCAGGCCGCGATCATCACCTTCGTGGTCGCGGCCAGCGGCATCACCCTCGCCCACGTCGGCGCCGCCTTCTGGGCCCTCGTGGCAGGCCTCGCGGTCCGCGTCACCTTGCGCCACCGCCAGCCCGCTAGGTAGCCGGATCGCCGCCGGTAGCGCCGGCAGTATGCAGCCCGGTGGTCAGGAAGAGGAAACCGTCGAAGGCGCCACCACAGAGCCCGTTTCGCTGGCCCTCGAACGCCGCCTGCATGTCACCTCCCCAGCCGCTCTCGAAGCTCTCGACGTAGAACTGGCTGTAATCGACGCGTATCTCGCCGTCGAACAGCGTCCGGGCGGCCATCGGGACGTCGCCTCTCAGCTGGTTTCGTAGTAATCCGCCATCGCACGGGACCAGCTCTCGACGGTGAAGTCCTCGAAGTCACCGACCACCTCACATTTCAGGAGGTACCCGAGCGCCTCGGCGGCGTCGTCGGACGATGTCCGTGCGGCCGCCAGGTAGGCGGGCCGCAGGCCATATTGCTCCACCCACGCATCCGAGGACTCGCCATCCACCGCGCAGCGCCTCCCGTCCCGTCATGATCCCGGCCGAATGGTTCCGCAGGCCGGCCCAGGGCGCAACGCATCTCGGCGGTCAGCCGGCGGGCAGGGTGTAGGCGGCGCGCTGGCGGGCCAGGACGTGGTCGCGTGCGCCTACGCCACCGGCGGCGGTCGCGGCATCCGCTGTGGCCCCGGCCTGGCCTGGCTGTGCAGGGGCGACCCAGGTTTCGAGGTCCGGGTGGTGGAAGAAGACCACCGAGTAACGGTCGGTCTGTGGCGCACCAGGGGTGCGGGGTGGGTTGACGACGCGGTGCAGATTCTTCGGGATCTGGCCGCGGCTCCACAGGTGCAGCAGGTCGCCGGCCTGCAGCAGGATCGCGCCCGGCGGGAACTCGACCGGCGCCCAGCCTCCGTCCGGGCCGATCGCCGCCTCCAGCCCCGACCGGCCGTCGGCCCACAGCAGCGTCAGCCCGCCGATGTCGGCGTGCGCGCGCTGCCGGGTCTGGCCGGGCCGCGGCGCCTCCGGCTGGGCGAGGTAGTGGTTGACGCACAGGTTCGAGTGCTGCCGCGTCGTCCACGCGGCCAGGTCGTCGGCCGGGAGCCCGAGCGACTCGACGATCATCTCGACGAGCCTGTTCGTCAGCGCCCGCGCCGTCCGGTAGTACGCCGCCCAGGCCGCCGCCAGCCGCGCGGGCCGCGCCGGCCACTGGCTGAACGCCGCCGCCCACGCCGCGTCGTCCCCGTAGCCGGCCGGGTCGGGCAGCGCCAGCTCGTAGCGTTCCAGTAGCAGGGCGTCCGGGCCGCCCTCATAGAGCGGCTGCCAGCCCACCCACTCCCCCGTGCCCGACCAGCGCACCAGCGCCTTCTCGGCCGGATCGAGGGCGAAGAACTCCTGGGAGGCCTCGACCATCGCCGTCAGGTCCGCGCCGAACGACCCGCCCGCGGAGAACTCGTCGAGCCCGGTCAGGAACACGCACGAACTCTGCCTCAGGGCGTCCACCAGCGCGTCCGCGGACGTCGAGGAAAGGTCAAGCAGGGGTACTCGCGCGGCGGGCACGGGAACAGCGGCAGCAGAGGTCGGGGCGGCAAGGTTCGCTGCAGCAGAGTCCATCGTGTCTCCAGGTCGGTGCTGGTCACCAGGGCTGGACAGCCAAGACTGGCAACCGGAGCCAGATAGCCGGGCCGCCGTTCCGACGCTGGAGGTAGATACCCGAGGTCACGTTTGACGCTAGCCGCGTCCGCGCGCCCCGGTCAACGCCGCCCCGCTCAACGCCGCCCCGCTCAACGCCGCCATGGTCGCCAGGGCGTCGCCAGGTCCGGGCGCGGGCGGAGACGTCTCGTCGTGCTCGCGTCGTTGTCGGCTGTTTGCTGCACGGTCGGCACCTGGCCTGGCCGGAGCGCTAGCCTGTCGGCATGATCCGGGATGAGGTGGCCGGGGCCGCGGCGGCGGTGCTGGAGCAGTGCTGGCGCGACGGGTACTGCGTCCCGAACCCGGATGTCTACCCGCATCTGTGGCTGTGGGACTCGTGCTTCCACGCGATCTCGTGGGCCGCGCTCGGCGACCCGCGGGCCGCGACGGAGCTCGCCTCGTGCCTGGACGCCCAGCTCCCCGGCGGCTTCGTTCCGCACATGCGCTACGCCGAGCCGACAGAGGGACCCGGCCCGCTGACCGACCGTTCCTCGTTCACCCAGCCGCCGATCTACGCCCACGCCGCCCGGGTGCTCACCGACAGGGGGCTGGCACTCGTGCCCGGCACGCTCGAGCGGATCGAGCGCGGGCTCGACTACCTGTGGAACCACCGGATGACAGCGGACGGGCTGCTGTTCATCGTCCACCCGTGGGAGTCCGGGTCGGACGACTCGCCGCGGTTCGACGACTGGGTCGGCCGGTCGTCCTGGTCACGCCTGCCCTTCACGATCTTCGACCATCAGCTGGCGGAGGCGACGAAGTTCGACGAGGAGGGCGCGGCGGTCGGGTCGCGGGAGTTCGTCGTCGCGCCGGCCGCGATCAACGCGTTCGCCGCGCACGCCGCCGCCGAGCTCGCCGCGCTGACCGGCGACCCGCAGTGGAGCCGCCGCGCCGACGAGCTGGCCGCCGCCATCGACGGTCTCCTGTGGAACGATGAGCTGCAGCACTGGGTGGACCAGCCGATCGTCGGCGGCGGGCCGAGCGCCGCGATCCCGACGCTCGACGGGCTGATGCCCGCGCTGGTCACCGCCGACCAGGAGCGGGCCCGGCTCGCGCTCGCCCAGGCGGCGGATCCCGCCGCCTACGCGGCCGCGTTCGGCCTGCGTTTCGTGCCCGCAGGCCACCCGCGGTACCAGCCGGAGCAGTACTGGCGTGGTCCCGCCTGGCCGCAGCTGAACTACATGCTCTACCAGGCCGCGCTTCGCTGGGACGCGACCGATCTCGCCGGCACGATCGCCGCCACCAGCCGGCGCGCGGCCCTCGTCTCCGGCTTCGCCGAGTACTGGAACCCGGAGACCGGCGCCGGCGTCGGCGCGGCCCCGCAGGGCTGGGCCGCGCTCGCCGCTGCCTATCCCCCCGCCACTTCCGCCTCGCCCGGCCCGGCCGGCTCACCGATCCCGAGCTGAGCGGACACGGCGCCGTTCGACAAAGTGCCTGCTCGCCAATCAACGGGGGCGACGAGGATCTTCCTCGACCTCGTGACCAGCCTGGCCGCCAGCCCGCCTCACCACGGGGCCGGGCGGCTGCCGTCCCAGCGGTAGTGGTGGAAGACGGCTGCCGGCGCCTGGCCGTCGTCCGGAGGGGGACGCGTGGCGGCGATGGGCCGCAGGCCGGGCTGGGTGGCCGGCAGCAGGCGCTGGACGATGGTGGCCACGTCCCACAGGTAGGGCGTGGCGAACATCGTCGTGTGGTCGCCGGGAATGACGGCGGTGGTCAGGTCGGCGACGCCGATCTGCTCCCAGCCGAGGCTCGGCGACGCGGACAGGCGCAGCTGGGACGGCAGGCCCCAGGGGTTGGTCGTGTTGGCGGTGCGGATGAGGACGACCGGCAGGTCGGACGGCGGCGGGTCGTAGGCGGCGTAGGCCCGCAGCGCGGCCATGTAGGTGCCGGTGGCGGCCAGCAGGTGGTCCTCGTAGCGGTCGGGGTCGGCGGCGCCGAGTGCGCGGGCGATGGCCGCGCCCTGCAGGCTGAGCGGCACCGTGTGGTCGACGCCGCAGCGGCAGGCGCCCTGCCAGACGCAGGCGACGTGGCGCATCCTGGCGAGCTCGCGGACCGCCAGTGTCGGGTTGTCGACCGGCATGGGCTGGCCGGGTAGCGGCAGCGCCGAGTCGAAGAGGAACACCCGGGCGACCTGCTGGCCGAGGCCGCGCAGCAGCCGGCCCAGCTCGTAGGCGACGACCCCGCCGAAGCCATAGCCGCCCAGCAGGTACGGCCCGCCGCCCGGCTGGCCGAGAAGCACGGACGGGAGCATGTGGACGGCCATCGCGCGCACGTCGGCGAGCGGCGCGCAGGCGCCGTCGCGGCCGGGCAGTTCGAGCCCGCGGCACGGGGTGCTGACGCTGAGCGCGCCGGCGAGCGGCAGGCCCGGATGCGGTGGCCCTTCCAGCCCGCCGACCAGGAACAGCGGGGCCCGGGCCCGGCGGGAGCCCGACGTGGCCGGTTCGCCGCCGGCGCCCGGCGCGCCCGCCGCACCTCGCGCACCTGGCGCACCCGGCTGGCCGCCGGCGCCCGGCGGCGACGCCCGCGCGGCTGGTGAGCCGTCGTGAGGCGTCAGCCCGGTCACGGTCACGACCACTCGACGGCAACCCTGCCGGCGGCGACGCGGCCGGCGTTGACGGCGGACAGGACGGCGAAGGTCGCCGCGGGCGACGTCGCCGACGCGACCCGCGGCCTGGCCAGCCGGGCCGCCGGCGCCACCGGTGGAGCAGGCAGCGCCGGGGCCGCCGGTGCGGCGGGCACCGCTGGCACCGCTGGCACGGCGGGCACCGCTGGCACGGCCGGCAGCGCCGGGACGGCCGGCATGGCCGAGTCGCCGGGTGACTTGGGCGGGATCGGCGACGGGGGTCGGCGGGTGGACAGGTAGGGGGCACGCACCGCGGTGGACAGTCCCATCCGGCCGACGAGCAGGGTGACCTGGTTGCCGGCTGCGCGGACGGCGGCCCGCCAGTCGGCGGGGATCGCGTGGCTGAGCCGCTCGATGCCGACCCGCCCGTCGGCCCGCGGGTGGATCACGTCGAGCAGGGCCGGGCCGATCCGGATCGTCCAGCCGCCGACGAACGGCGGCTCGGCCCGTAGCGACGTGTGCAGCGCGAGGCCGGTCGCGAGCGCGTGCGAGACCGCCGGGTCGATGAGCTCCCCCGGCCGTAGCCGGCACGCGTCGCCGGGGGCGTGCGGGTCGGTCGTCATCAGGTCGTCGTCATCGTCGACGGCGAGGAACGGCTGGGGCCGGCTGCCGGTGAGGGCGGCGGTGCCGATGCCGAGCAGGTCGGCGTAGACGATGCTCGACCCGCTGGCGGCGAGCTCTGCGTCGCCCGCCGTCGAGGACGCGATGGTGACCGTGGACGCCGCGCACTCGGCGTGCGTGAGCTGGATGCGGCGCACGAAGCGGTGCGGGTAGCGGCGTAGCACCACCGACGTCGCTTCGCCGGCGGCGAGGTCGCCCTCGCCGAGGCAGACCGGGCATCGGTAGGTGCTGGGATGTGGTCCGCGGCGCAGGGCGGCGAGGAGGTCTCCGGGGAGCAGCGCGGCGACCGTGGGGTGGACGCTCAGGTCACGCACGCTCGCCACCGGCTCGACGCCCATCCAGGAGCTCGGTGCCTACGTGCGTCTCGGTGACCTCCCCGGCGGCGCGTGGGCCGGTGAAACCCCCGGTGAGACGTCGGCTCTCGCTGGCCGGTCCGGTCGCCCACGGGTCGACGACCGCGGCCCGCGGAACGCCCACTCCCCCGGCGACCAGGCGGCCGTCCACCCGACGGGCGGTGGCGGCCGGTTCGACGGCGCCGCCCGCGGCGCGGGCGACGACAGGCCGGCCGACGATCCGGTGTTCCTCGGCGCGGGCGACCACGACCGCCGGTTCGGCGGGCACGCCTGGGGCCTCCGGAGCCGCGAGCTCGGCGGGGACGGGCGCGGGCAGCGGGGTGGCCAGCGGCGCGGGCAGGGGCGTGGGCACGGGAAGCGAGGCGACGGAATCCGGGGCCAGGGAGTCCGGGGCGAAGGAGTCCGGGACGGGATGGCGCAGGTCGGACAGCTCCGGGTAGTGGACGCCCTCGGCGGCCTCGCGGCCGGCGAGCAGGAGGGCGTGGGCTGCGCTGACCCACTCGATCGTGTCGTCGCTGCCGGCGGTCTGGCAGACGAGCGCCCAGGTGTCGAGCACCTGAGCGAGCGCGCCCGCAACGTAGGGTGGCATCCGCACGACGACGGCCGGCACGTCGTCCGCGCCTGGTACCTCGGCGGCCATCGGCCGGGCCCGGTCGACGTCCACTTCCATTTCGATGACGGTCAGTGCCAGCGGCATCGCAGGCTTCTCCGGTGTCGGTGGCACCGGCGGTACCACCGACATCGACCGACGCGGTGACGGCTTCATCGTCACTCGCCCTCCTTTGAGGTCACGGCCGGAGGGTGCGCCGGGCCTGCCAGGTCGCCGACCTGCCGAATCAGTTTCCGTTTCCTGCCGGATTGCTTCGCGATGTAGCAGGAACCTGGATGCGGCGAGATTGCTGTCGACGATCAGTCAGGACCCGGGATGGCCGAAGCCACACACGCCCGCGGGCCCGGGTGTCACGTTCTCTGCGGTGCCGGTTGGGACTGGGCTGCTCGGGCCTCTTCGGCGAGGGTCGCCTCGAGGGCATGGCGGACGAGGGCGATGAGTGCCGCTCGGGTGGACGGCTGGTCGCGGGCGTCGCAGACGACGACCGGGTGGTCGATGTCGAGCGCCTTGCGGACGTCGGCAAGTGGGTGGACGAGGGCGCCGTCGAACTGGTTGATGGCGACGACGAACGGCAGCCGGCGGTCCTCGAAGAAGTCGATCGCGGCGAAGCAGTCGGTGAGGCGGCGGGTGTCGGCGAGGATCACGGCGCCGACCGCGCCGAGCGTGAGTTCGTCCCACATGAACCAGAACCGGTCCTGGCCGGGGGTGCCGAACAGGTAGAGGACGACGTCCTGCTCGGGCAGGGTGATCCGGCCGAAGTCCATCGCGACGGTGGTGGTGCTCTTGCCGACGACCTTGCTGATGTCGTCGACGCCGATGCTCGCCGAGGTCATGTGCGCCTCGGTGGTCAGCGGCGGGATCTCGCTGACCGCGCCGACGAACGTCGTCTTACCTACCCCGAAGCCACCGGCGATGATGATTTTCAACGGGGTCGTGGTGAGTTCCGGGTCGCCGTCACCTCCGGCCATGCTGTTCGGGAGGCCACCTGGGCGGGTCGGGCCTTTAGAGCCGCTGAAGGCCATCGAGCACCTTTCGAAGCAGTTCGGAATCGGGCCGCCAGTCGGGGCGCTCGGGTCGGTGCACCACGACGAGGCCGTCGCGGGCCATGTCGGCGACCAGCACCTGGGCTACGCCCAGCGGCAGGTCGAGATGCGCGGAGATCTCCGCGACGGACTGGAGCTGACGGCACAGGAAGGCGATCTCACGCTGCTCGGGGGGCATGCCGGCGGGTGGGCGCCGCGCGACGGCCACTCCGCGGGTGGTGGTTGCCACCAGCGCTACCATCTCCAACGCGCTGTGGGGCCGGGTACGCCCGCCGGTGACGGCATAAGGGCGGACGACCGGTCCGGCTGCCTCATCGGGCAGCTCCTCGTCGTCCCGAGGCAACCTGCACCCCCGCCGTCAGACCTGGACGCGCATGGGCGGGGTCAGAACCTGCCCAGCGCGGGTGACGAGCCTCGCCATCTCGAAGGCGATCATCCCCGGGTCGGCGGTGGCCGACGCCGCCACCGCCAGGCAGGACCCTTCGCCGATCGCGGCGACGAACAGATAGCCCTCGTCCATCTCGACGATGGTCTGGCGAACGTCGCCGCCGCTCATGTACCGGGAGGCGCCGAGCGCCAGCGAGCGGAACCCGGAGGCAACCGCCGCGACATGGTCGCCGCCCTCGCGGGAAAGCCCCGAAGAACGCGCCAGCTGCAGCCCGTCCGAGGACAGCGCGACCGCCCACTGAACGTCGGAGATACGCCGCTCTAGGTCATTCAGAAGGAATCCGAGATTACCGGTGGGTGGCATCGCCCATCCTTTCGTCGTCGCCGGGAAGTCCCTGACGGAAGCCGGCCCGGAATGAGGTGACCAGACGGCGGGCCTTCTCCGGGTCTGGCCCGCCGGTGACGCCGCCCCGCGCCGCCGCCGGCGCCGTGGGGGCCCGTCGGCCGCCACGCAGCTCGGCGGACAGATGCTCACCGCGCCGGCGGTGCGGCAGGTGTCCGAGCGGCGGTTCGGCCAGGCCGGCGGGTCCGGCGAGGCCCCCCATGCTCGGCTGGGCGGGTGGGGCGGCCGGGCGTGGCGTCGCGAACGGCGCCGGTCCGGGTGCAGCGGCCAGTCCCGGCGATGGCGCCGATCCCGCGACCGAGCCGGACCTGTTCGGCAGCGATGGGAGTGGCGGTGCCGACGCGGCGGTCGGTCCCGCCGGACCAAGCGGCCCGGTCGACGCCGCGGGCGCGGCCGGCTGGCGCGGCGCCGAGGCCTGACGCGGTGCGGAGGGCTGGCGCGGTGCGGCCGGCGAACCGACCGTGATCGGCGGCAGCTCGAGGGTGCCGCCCCAGTCGGCCCGCACCGCGTCGAACAACGTCGGCCCGGGTGGGCCGGCGGCCGCCGCGGCGGCCAGGCGGTCGGAGCCGCTCTCGTCCGGGACCGGGTCCCCCACGGCGTCGGCACCGTCCGCGCCGTCCATGACGCCGGCGCCGTTCCCTCCGAGCACGCCGTTCCCATTCGAGCCGCCCACCGCGTCCGGCGGGTCGCCGCGGCGGGCGAGGGGACGGAAGAAGCTGTCGCGCACCGTGAGCACCTGTGAGGGGTCTTCGTCGTAGCTGCCAGGAAGGTCGTCCAGGTAGGCGTCGTCGTCCTCGGGACCACCGCCGTCCGCCGCGGCCCGCGCGGCGGCGAGGCCGCCCGCTCCGCCGAGGCCGCCCGCTCCGCCGAGGCCGCCCGCTCCGCCGAGGCCGCCCGCTCCGCCGAGTCCGCCCGCTCCGCCGAGTCCGCCCGCGCCAGCCAGGTACCGGTCGTAGCCGAAGCCGTTGCCGGCGGCCTCGAGACGGTCGAGCGCGGAGATCCGGTCGAGCGCCGCCTGCATCGGGTCCTCGGCGGCGGGCGCCTGCGGGGCGCTGTCGTCGACGAGCGCCTCGGAGGGCAGCAGCACGACCGCGGTCACGCCGCCGTAGGCGCTGCGGGTCAGCTGGACGTCGATCCCGTGCCGGGCCGCCAGGTTCGCGACGACCCAGAGGCCGAGCTTGTCGCCCTGCTGCTCGGGGTTGAACGGCGGCGGGTCCGCCAGCCGGGCGTTGAGCTCGGTCATGGTGCTCGCGGCGATCCCGATGCCGCGGTCGGAGATCTCCACCGCGACTCCGGTGCCGACCGGGCTGCCCGAGACCGTGACCACCGTGTTCTCCGGCGACATCTGGGTCGCGTTCTCCACCAGCTCGGCGAGCAGGTGGATGATGTCACCGACGACGGGGCCGACGACGCGGGTCTCGACGGTCGAGCTGACCTGGACCCGGGTGTACGCCTCCACCTCGGCGACGGCGGCGCGCAACGTGTCGATCAGCTTCACGGGCGAGCGGAACACGCGGCTCGGCCGGCCGCCCGACAGGGCGATCTGGCCCTCGACCTCCCGGCGCATGCGGGTTGCCAGGTGGTCGAGCTTGAAGAGCCGGTCGAGCATGTCCGGGTCCTGCTGGTCTCGTTCCAGGTCGGTGATGAGCTTGAGCTGGCGGTGGATCAGCGTCTGGCTGCGCCGGGCCAGGTTGCGCATGGAGGCGGACAGCGAGTGCTGCGCGGCGACCTCCGTCGCTGACTGGACCGCCGCCGAGTAGACCTCGCGCAGCGAGCGGGCGACGTCGCCGATCTCGTCGGCCGGTTCCCCCACCACGCCTTCGTCGAAGTCGGGGGCGATCGGGCGGCGGTCGCGGATCGCCGCCGTCACCGCGGGCAGCCGCTGCTCGGCCATGTCGATCGCGTCCTCGCGCAGCGCCCGCAGCTGGCGGGCGAGCCGGCGGGCGATCACGACCGATACGGCCACCGTCAGCAGCATGACCAGGCCGGCGAGCAGACCGGCGAGCCAGGCGCGGGTCCTGGCCGACGACGCAAGTGAGCTGCTGCGGTCGGTGAGGTCCTGGGTGATCTGGGCCTCGACGTTGCGCAGCTGGTCGATCTTGGCGTTGGCGGCGGGAATCCAGTCGTCGCCGGTGACGTCGACGGTGCTGTTGGTCTGGGCGGCGCGCAGCGCCCGGTCCTGCAGGGAGTTGACGGGGCCGAGCGTCGGGCCGACGGCTTGGTCGTAGAGCTGGCGCTGGGACTGGTCGGCGGCGACGTCGAACTGGCTGACCCAGGCGGCCTCGGCGCCGCTGGCGGCGCGGATGCGGCCGAAGTTGTCGGTGTCGATCTTCTTGAGGATCAGTAGGACGCTGACGTAGCCACGCTGCTGGGCGGCCTGCTCGGCGACGTTGCTGATCGCGGTCAGCGCGGCCACCGTGTGGACCACCTCGGCGTCGGTCGTGCCGACGCCGGACTGGGCGGCTGTCACGGCGAGCCAGGAGCGCACGATGCTGTTGTAGGTGTCCGTGAGGACGACCGGTGCCAGCTGTTTCGCGTCCATCTGGCGGCGGAAGCCGGTCAGCTTGTCGGTCTCGGTCTCGGCCGCCTTCACCGTGTCGCCCAGGCGGGGGTCGTCCGGCAGCGCCGCGGCGGCGCTCCGCACGTCCGCGTACGCCCGGTCCACCGGGCCGCGGGAGGCGACCGTCTCCGCCACCAGCACGCGGTAGCCCGACCCGACGAACGACGACGACGTGTAGCGCTCCTGGGACAGCGCCCGCACCAGCGCGTTCACCTTGATCGTGAACTGCGCGGCGACCTGGCTGCGGCCGGCCGCGTGCGCGGCACGCCCCTGCGCGGACACCAACAGTGCGGCGAGTCCAGCGACCGCCAGCAGGGGCACGACCAGCGCGACCGCCAGCCGATATCGAACCGGCCAGTTCTCCATCTCGCTCCCATCGGCGGATGCGGCACGACGACGTAGGGGCCCGGGGCAGGGGCGCTGAGCAGGGACACAGGTCAGAGGTGGGGCGCCGGGACCGCGGGTGGGCCGGCCGCGGAGGCGGCCGGCCCGGGCCCCGGAGGCCGGCGACGGGCGCGGAGCAGTGGCGCCGCGGAGCCGGAGCTCGACCTGGACGTGGGTGGAGTGACTGGACGGGACGGGAATCGCGGGTCAGGGGCCGCCGGGGCCGCGCCGGCACAGGAGGGGGGTGCACCGACGGCACCGACAGGAACGGAGGGGGGCGTGGCTGCGGCGGGTGGTGCCCGCTATCGACTGCGATCGCGGGCGCCGTCCCGAGCCCCGGCGGCGATCTGCAAACTAGCCGGCCACGAACCGTGGGGATAGGTCACTGAACGGTCCTATGTGGGACACGCGTCCTATAGGGGTCACCGAACGGGTCCTATGTGGGACACGCGTCCTATTGGGGTCACCGAAAGGTCCTATGTAGGACATGCGTCCTATTGGGGTCACTGAAAGGTCCTATGTAGGACACGCGTCCTATAGGGGTCACGACGCCCTTGACTTCGATAGTCCGTATCCGTGTCTTGGTGTAGCCTGCCCGCCACACGACCTTCGACCAGGCGTAGTGGAGCAGCTACGCGGGACGTCGACCAGCAGCCCCTATCGTCCACCTACGCACGCCGTTGTCCATCGATTCCCGCCCGCCCGACGCGCGTCCGCCGGCTATCCGGCGGACGCCTCAGGCGCCCCCACGTCCCGCTCCAGCTGATCTCGTCGTCTCCTGCCAGGTCCTGGCGGACGTCCCGCGGGCGTCCGCGCGTCCGCCGCGTCTCGTGACGTCCGGTGAGGGCCGCGCGGGCATCCCGCGGGGGTCCGATCGCGTCCAACAACCGTGCCGACCGTCGTTCCGACCGAGGGCCTCCGAGGGCTCCTGAGGACCTCCGAGGGCTGCCAGGACCTCGGCGGGCGTCCGGTCACACGGCCGTGCCCAGCCATGTCCTGGCAGACGTTCCACCGCCACGCCGCGGATGTCCGACCATGCCCGAGCTCGATGACCATGCCCGACATACCAAGCGCGATTACCTAGCCCGACTAACAAGCCCGACTTCGCCGCTCCCCTGACCCCGGAGCGCTGGTGACGCGGCGCGGGACTGCCCGCCCCGCGCCGCGTCCCGCCGCGTCGTCCGCCGAGGAGGCACCCGGTGCTGCTGGAGGACCTGTTCGGCCTCGACGAGTTCGGTATCGCCGTGTACCGGGCGGCTGCCGGGCATCGGTACTCCGACATCGAGTCGCTCGCGGACCTGGTCGGCAAGCCGGTGGAGCTGGTCCGGGCCGAGGTTCATCGGCAGACGGACCGAGGCCTGCTGCGTCAGGTCGGTGACGCGTGGGAGGCACAGGACCCGGCGCTGGTGCTGGAGGCGGAGCACGCGGCCGAACGGGTCGAGCTGGAGGCCAACCGCTCCGTCATGGTCGAGGAGCGCGCGGCGCTGTACCGAAGCGGGCTGTTCGCGGACTATCTCGCCGGCCGGCGCCGGCCCGGCCCGCAGGACCACGTCGTCACGGTCCTGGACCACCACCAGATCCTGGTGAAGATCTCCGAGCTGGTCGACCTCGCCGAGACCCAGGTGCTGTTCCTGCTCGGCGGGCCAAGCACGACTGGTCCGGGGCAGTCCCAGTACATCCAGGAGCTGGTGTGGGGAATGGCGCGCGCCGCGGAGCGCGGCGTGCGGGTCGCGTCAGTCTGGTCGCCCGACTATGTCGCCGCCGCGCGGGCGGCGAGCGGGACGCGGCTGCTGCCGCCGTTGCGGTGGGTTCGCCAGAGCACCTACGTGTCGATGCGCGCCGTCGTGGTCGACGCCCGTGCCGCCATCCTCCCGGTCGACCCGGACGACCTCGAGCGCGGCGCGCTCGTCATCGAGGCACCCAGCCTGCTCACCATCATCACCGACATGATCGAGCGCATTCACCGGGACGCCGCGCCGCTGGCTGCGCCGCCGCCGGCCGCCGACCCCGCCGTGCAACGCCGGCACAACGCGGTGCTCGCGCTCCTGGCGCAGGGGCACACCGACCACGTGATCGCTGACCGGCTGGGTGTCACCATCCGGACCGTGCGCCGGGACGTCTCGGATCTCTACGAGGCGTACAACGTCACCAGCCGCTTCCAGCTGGGAGCCGTGACCGCCAGCCTCGGGCTGCTTCCGCCCATCGAGGTCTAGCCGTCGGGACTCGAGGCGCGCCGCCGCGGGCCGAAAGACCGCCATTTCGGCCTTTCGGGCGACACGGCGACCCCTCATCCACGAGAATGGAATAACAACTGACGATCAACTGAATGTGCGCGGTCGGGGGACGCCGCACCGGGAGAGCCCACCGATGCATGACCTGTTCAATGACCCTGCCCGCCGTCTGCTGATTCTCGCCCAGGAAGAGGCTCTCGCGCTCGGACACGACCAGATCGGCACCGAGCACCTGCTGCTCGCCCTGCTGAACAGGCGCACCGGTGCGGCGAGCCAGGTGCTGCGCTCGCTCGGCATCACGCTGGACGGCGCCCGCGCCGAGGCCGAGACCAGCGTCGGCATCGGCGTGGGCAGGTCCGCCGCGCCGCGCGGGCGGTCGCGTCGCGACCCGCGCCTGCGCTTCACCCAGCGGGCGGAATGGATCCTGGAACGTGCACGGCTCGAGGCGAAGACGGCGGAACACTCGCACGTGGGTCCGGGGCACATCCTGCTCAGCCTGCTGGGTGAGGACGGCGGCGGCGCGACGAAGATCCTGGACCGCCTGCAGCTGAACAAGGAGGAGGCCAGGCGGCGCACGCTCGTCGCGCTGGGCGTCCTGCCCTACCCGGGCCCGACCCTGCTCGACTCGGTCTCGGGCAGCCTGGAGGCCCAGATCGAGGCACTGCGCGACGCCAAGGACGAGGCCCTCGACAATCGCGACTTCGCGCGCGCCGTCGAGCTTCGCCAGAGTGAGCGAACCCTGATCGCCCGGCGCGCCAAGGCCACCGCGTCGGCCTGACCGCGTCCCGGGACGAACGGGACGTACCGCACCATTGTGGCGGTTCTGGTGTAGTTTGTGGCTTAGCCGGCCGGGCATGCACAGATCCCCCGTACTGCGCATACCCGGCCGGTCTTCGCATTGTGACGCCGAGTCGGGTGACGATTCCCCACCGAGCAGGTCCTGGTGCCAGATACGACCTGCTTCCAGAGCCGTCCTCAGCCGCCGGGTGAACCAGCCGGTTCGGCCGGTTCACCACCGGGTGAACGTTCCGGAACGACCGGCGGCGGCGAACCGGTTTCAACACGGCGTCACTGGTCACCGCCGTCCCATCCCGCAGGCGGGGTATCTCACTGGCCGGCGGATCGGTCCCAGCGCACACCCACTCGACCAGCGCGACGAACAACGCGCGAAGAACCGGACCCACATCGTGCGTGTACGTCGGGTTCGCCGCCAGCATCAGCTCCTTGAACGGTATCGAGCCGAAATGGTCGGTGCCACGCAGCAGATAGACGCGCGCGTCCGGGTCGTCCGGCTGGTCCTCACCGGTCCGCGGATCGACGTGCACCAGCGCGCCGTCGCCACGCCAGTACTCCCAGGAGCTGTTGGTCAGGAACAGCTTCGGCACCGATGCCGGCGCTCCCGCTGCATCGTCGGCCGCGCCCCGCGCCTCCTGGCCCGCCCGGGTGATGCCGGGGGCGGTGCCGTTCGTCAGGCGGAGTGGGTGGCCGCCACCGGGGTGGCGCAGGGGCGCATCGCCTCCAGGACGGCGGGCTCAGCCGCGACGACCCGCAGGAGCAGGGCCAGCAGCTGCTCCTGCTCGGCCGGCGACAGAACGTCGAGTGACCGCGGCGGCACGGTGAGGACCTCCAGGGCCTCGGCGAGGACGCGCGCGCCCTCCTCGGTCATCACGACGGTCTTGGCCCGGCGGTCGGTCGGGTGCGGCTCGCGGCGGGCGACACCGCGGCGTTCCAGCAGGTCCACGACGCTGGTCAGATAGGACGGGTCGTGCCGGAAGGTCTCCACCAGCTCGCGCATCGGGCGCGGCCCTGTGGACAGCACCATGAGGACCTTCATGGCCGCCGGCGTGAGGTCCATCGTCTGGCTGACGGCATGCATCCGGGACTGTCCCTCGCCGCCCATGGTCAGCGCCAGCATGGCACGCCAGGTCTCCCGGGCGAGTGTCGCCTCCCCGCCAGCCTGCCCAGCGGCCTCGATCATGTGTCGATCGTAGCGGCTGGCGAGCCACTTTGGTCCTTGTTACAACAATATGTTTGACACAACTCAACGATCGAACGCATGCTGTGCCACGACAACAACGTCCTGGTCCCGTCCGGTCGCCTGGAGGGGGCCGCGTCCGGGATTCCCTCGGCCGGCGGTAGTCGGCCCCGGGTGGTCGACGACACGGCCGGCCTCCCCGCGTCTGCCGGCCCTCCTCCGGGGAGAAGAGCATCGTGCCCGACCAACCATCCGAGCCCACGCCGCCGGCCAGCGCCGCGGCCGGGCCGGCCTCGGACAAGCTAGACCCGGCGCTTCTGCGCCTCGCGGGCGCCGTCATGCTCGGCGCGATCATGGTGATCCTGGACACCACGATCGTGTCGGTGGCGATCCACGACCTCGGCGACGAGTTCGACACCACGCTGTCCACGATCTCCTGGGTCACCACGGGCTACCTGCTCGCGCTCGCGGTGGTGATCCCGCTGGCTGGGTGGTCGGTCGAACGGTTCGGCGCGTTCCGGATGTGGGTCCTGTCGCTGGCACTGTTCGTGATTGGCAGCGCTTTGTGCGGCCTGGCCTGGTCGGCGCCAGTGCTGGTCGCCTTCCGGGTGCTTCAGGGGCTCGGCGGCGGCATGATCATGCCGATCGCCATGACCCTGCTCGCCCGTGCCGCCGGACCGCAGCGCATGGGGCGGGTCATGAGCATCATCGGCGTCCCGACGCTGATCGCGCCCGTGCTCGGCCCGGTCATCGGCGGCCTGATCGTGGACCACTTGAGCTGGCGCTGGATCTTCTACGTCAACCTGCCAGTCGGCATCCTCGCGCTCTTCCTGGGGTGGCGGGTGCTGGAGCGTGACGACCGGGGTTCGGCGCAGCACCGGCTCGACCTCCCCGGCCTCGCCATGATCTCGCCGGGGCTCGCGGCGCTCGTCTACGGGCTTTCCGAGGCCGGCAACGGCGGCGGGTTCGGCGCGACGAAGGTGCAGGTCGCCATCCCGCTCGGCGTCGTGCTGCTGGCGGGATTCGTGGTGTACGCCGTGCGCCGCGACGAGGCGCTGCTCGACATGAAGATGTTCCGCAACCGGCCGGTCAGCGTCGCGAGCATCGCCACGTTCGTCATCGGCGCCATGCTGTTCGGCGCGATGTTCCTGCTGCCGCTGTACTACCAGATCGTGCGAGGACAGAGCGCGATGGCGGCCGGGCTCCTGCTCGCCCCGCAGGGCCTCGGCGCGATGATCTCCATGCCGCTGGCCGGGAAGATCGCCGACCGCCGCGGCGCCGGCCGCGTGGTGCCCGCGGGCATGGCGGTCGCGCTGGTCAGCACGCTCGCGTTCACCCAGGTCGACGGGCACACCAACGAGGTCCTGCTGGCGCTGGCCCTGTTCGTGCGCGGCCTCGGTTTCGGCGCGGCGATGATGCCGTCGATGGGCGCCGCCTTCGAGACGCTCTCGCCGGCCGCCGTGCCGCGGGCGACCACGACGCTGAACATCCTGCAGCGGGTCGGGGGCTCGCTCGCGACCGCGCTGGTCGCGGTCGAGCTGCAGCGGGGCATCGCCAGCCGGCTGCCCGGTCTCGCCGGCTCCGGTGGTGAGGGCGCGCTCGGGGCTGCGTCCGCGCAGAAGCTGCCCGACGCCGTCGCGAACCCGATCGCCGCGGCGTTCGGCGAGACCTTCTGGTGGATCGTCGGTCTGAACGCCGTCGGTCTGGTTGCCAGCTTCTTCCTGCCGCGTCATCCAGCGGCACCAGCCGGTGTCCCGGCCGCGTCCGGCCCGGCGTTGGACGAACGGGCCGCCGTCGGCCGCCAGACCGTCGCGGTCGAGTAGCTCGCTTCGCCGCACGGCGGGTAGCCCGCCGCGCGGCGGCCGTCGGGTGGCCTCGGCGTACCGCTACCTACGGACAGGTCGTCGTGCCCGACCGGCTACGCTTCTGCCGATCTCGGCCGGGGTAGGGGTATAGCACCTGATTCGTTCCGGGCCGCCGCGTGCGTCGCGTCCGACAGTTTCGGCGCGTCCGATGCGGCGGCCACCGAGGGACGTGCCGCCAAACGGAGGACTGATGCCGCCAGACGAGGCCGCGACGACACCCGACGCCGGCTCCCGCCCGGGCCCGCTTCCCCGCACCCCGCCGCCGCCGCTGGCGCCGGGGCCGCGCGCCGTTCCCGGCGCCGTGTCCGCCGCCGGCTCCTACCGCAGGTTCGCCGCGCCGCGCTATCTCGTCCTGTGCCTGCTCGGCGTCGCGATGCTCGTCTCGCTCGGCGGCTGGATCGCGATGGTCCTGATGGACAAGGAGATCCCCGACGGCTTCCCGGTGGTCATCGGTACGGTGATCGGCGGCCTGGTGGGCATCGCCGCGACCGACCGGTCGGCCTGAGGGCGGGCCTGGGCGCAACCAGGCCGGCCCGACTTACCTCCACGAAATACTTGCTCTCAGGCAAGAGGCACTCCCGTGAGAGACGCGTCGCCCAGCACCCGGACACGACGGGCGCCACGAGCACGACGGGCGCCACGGACGCGGCAGGCGCGGCGTGCCCGACAGGCACGGGGGCACGGGGGCACGACGGCCGCCCAGGATCGGCGGCGGGGTCCAACCGCGGTCCGTCGGCAGGCTCGGCCGGCGACCGCCTATCCGGTGGGCGCGGCGGGCTGCTCGCCGGCGAGCAGCTCGGCCAGGTGGATCGCGCGGACGCCGGCCAGCTGGGCCAGCTGGGTGCGACAGGAGAAACCGTCGGCAAGGACCACGCCGCCGGGCGCGGCGGCGCGGACCGCCGGGAGGAGGGCCGTCTCGGCGACGGCCACGGACACGTCGTAATGGCCGCGCTCGACGCCGAAGTTGCCGGCGAGGCCGCAGCAGCCGCCCACGGCCTTCACCTCGGCCCCGGCGGCGGCGAGCAGGGCCGAGTCGGGAGTCCAGCCGAGGACGGCGTGGTGGTGGCAGTGCGGCTGGGCGACGCCGTGGACGCCGTCCAGGCAGGGCGGGCTCCATCCCGGGGTCGAGGACAGCAGCTCGGCCAGGGTGCGGGTCGCCGCTGCCAGCCGGGCGGCACGCGGGTCGTCGAGGAGGAGTTCGGTGACGTCGCGGCGCAGAACGGCGGTGCACGAGGGTTCCAGGCCCACCACCGGAATGCCGGCATCGAGCGTCCCTGCGAGCGTGTCGAGGGTGCGGCGCAGCTGATGCTTGGCGGTGTCGAGCTGGCCGGTGGAGATCCACGTAAGGCCGCAGCAGACCGGCCGGGCGGGGATGCGGACCGTGTAGCCGGCCGTCTCCAGGACACGGACCGCTGCCTGGCCGACCTCGGGCGCGAAGTACTCGGTGAAGGTGTCCACCCACAGGAGCACCGGCCCGCGCCCGCCCACGCCGGCCCCCGGCTCCATGGCCGTGGTGGCCGTGGTGGCCGTGATCGCGGCGGAGGCGGCCGTGGCGGCGCGGGCCAGGAACCACTGGCGGAAGGTCCGTGCGGCGAACGCTGGCAGGTCGCGGCGCTGGTCGAGGCCACCGAGAGCCTTGGCGAGCCTTGCGACCGCCGGGCGGCGCAGCGTCGCGTTGACCAGCCGCGGCGCGCGCGCCGCGGCGCGGGCGACGCGCGGCAGCCAGCCGAGGCTGTAGTGGGCGACCGGCCGGGGCCGGTGGCGGTACTTCTGGTAGAGCACCTCGGCCTTGTAGGTGGCCATGTCGACGCCGGTCGGGCAGTCGGTGGCGCAGCCCCGGCACGACAGGCACAGGTCGAGCGACTCCTCGACCTCCTTCGCCCGGAAGCCCCGCACCAGCGTGCCGCCCGCGATCTCCTGCAGCACCCGCGCCCGGCCCCGCGTCGAATCCTTCTCGTCCCGGGTGGCGAGGAACGACGGGCACATGACGCCGCCGGCGGCGGTGCTGTCCGCCCGGCAGCGGCCAACGCCCACGCATCGGTGCACCGCCGTCGTCAGGTCACCGCCGTCGTGTGGGTAGGCGAAGGCCAGGCCGGCGCGCATCGGCCGGGCGAGCGGAACGCGCAGGTCGGCGTCCAGCGGACGCGGGTCGACGAGGACGCCGGGGTTGAGGACGTTGCCGGGGTCGAAGGCGTGCTTGACGGCACCGAAGGCGGCGAGCGCGGCCGGCGAGTACATGTGGCCGAGCAGCTCGCTGCGCGCGCGACCGTCGCCATGCTCACCGGACAGGGAGCCGCCGTGGCGGGCGACCAGTCGTGCCCCGGCGACCATGAACTCGCGAAACGGCCGCGGGTCGCGACGGTAGGCGAACGGGAAGTCGATCCGGACGTGGACGCAGCCGTCGCCGAAATGCCCGTACAGCAGTCCGTCCAGCCGGTGCTCGGCCAGGAGCGCCGCGAACTCCCGCAGATAGGCCCCGAGGCGGTCGGGCGGGACGGCGGCGTCCTCCCAGCCGGGCCAGGCTGGCGCCCCGGCCGGCGTGCGCCCCCCGAGCCCGGCCCCGTCCTCGCGGATCCGCCACAGCGCGCGGGCCGCCGGTCCCGTGACCACGGCCGATTCCAGGGAGCCGGCGTCGGCCGCGAGCCGGCGGGCCGCCGCGACCGCCTCCACCTCCGACGCGCCGGCGGTCTCGACGAACAGCCAGCCGCCACCGCGCGGCAGGTCGGGGACGGCCGCCGGGCCGCGGCGCGCCCGCACCACGTCGACCAGCCGGGCGTCCATCCCCTCGAGCGCGACCGGCGCGTGCGGCCGCAGCGCACCGGTCGCCTCCGCGGCGGTCGGCATGTCCTCGTAGCCGAGGACGGCGAGCGCGACCGCCGCCGGCGTCTCGACCAGCCGAACCGTCGCCTCGAGGACCACTCCGAGCGTGCCCTCGGTTCCGACGAGGAACCGGGCCAGGTTCGCGCCGTTCTCGGGAAGCAGGTGCTCCAGCGAATAGCCGGAGACCTGGCGGGTGAACCGGCCGAACTCGGTGCGGATCAGCCCGAGGTCGGTGGCGACGATCTGCTCGAGCGCCGCGCCGACCGGACCGGCGCCGGCGAGGCCATCGCGGCCGAAGGCCCGGGCCGTGAGCCGGTCGCCGGCGGCGGTCAGCAGATCCAGCTCGACGACGTTGTCGGCGGTGCGGCCATAGCGCAGGGCGCGCGATCCGCACGCGTTGTTGCCGATCGCGCCGCCGACCGTCGCACGTGAGTGCGTCGACGGATCCGGACCGAACCGTAGTCGATGCGTTGCGGCGGCCGCGGTGACGTCGTCGAGGATCGCTCCCGGCTGGACGCGCGCCGTCCTGGCCTCCGGGTCGACGGCGAGCACCCGGTTCAGATGCCGGGAGAAGTCCAGGACGATCCCCGCGCCGACCGCGTTGCCCACGATCGACGTTCCGCCGCCGCGTGCCGTCACCGGTACGGCGGCCTCGCGGGCAACCGCCAGCGTCGCGCCGACCTCGTCGTCATCGCGGGGGAAGACGACTGCCGCCGGCACGACCCGGTAGTTGGACGCGTCCGACGAGTACTCCGCCCGCCGCCGCGTGGAGACGTCGACCTCATGTACCCCGCCGCGCCGTAGCGCCTCGGCCAGCGCCTTCGGATCGCTCACCCGCCCATCCTGTCCCATGGAACCCGGTCCCAGCGGCCGGTCGGCTCCGAGTCGAGCGGCCGGCCGGCAAAGCGGGCACACGGCGGCCGGCGCCGATGGGCCTGGCTGGTGGGCCCGGCCGGTGGGCCCGGCCGACGGGCGAGGGCGCCTGGCCTGGCGCGTGGTCACGCGGGCAGGTCTAGGCGTACTGGCGCAGCACCGGCTCCAGATAGTCCGCGCGGTGCTGGCCCAGCGCCGCGAGATCGTCCGACGTGTGGACGAAGGCGATCTTCTCCAGCTCGGGGTGCCGTCCCATCGCCCTCTCCGCCCGGATGAGCGCCGCATGCTGCTCGCGCAGCCAGGCGGCCGGTCGCGGCGGCGCGAGGAACAGCGCTCCGACGTCACCTTGCGGACCATGTGTGACACGCCAGAGGCGCAGATCGGCCGGTGGTATCTCGGCGCCCGTCTCCTCACGCAGCTCCCGGGCCGCAAGAGCGCGAAGATCTGCCAGGTCGAGTGGCGTGACCGCGTCCTTCGGTGGCTCGCCGGTCCCACTCGGCAGCTGCCACCGGCCCGGAGCGGCCGTCCACGATGCCATCCGCCCGACCATCAGCGCCCCCTCCTCCGTGGGCTGCAGCACGCTGACGAACAGATGCGGGAGCCAGCAACTGGCGCCTGGTACCTCGCGGGGCACGTAACGACGGTAGGTCGTCCGAATCCAGCTGAGGGCCAGCGTGCCCGGGCCTTCCCACCCCAGCCGGCCGGACGCGGCGACGGGCCCGTCGAACAGGCTCGGCTTCGCCTCGACCGCCTCGTCCCACGCCCGGTCCGTCAACGCCTGCTCCTCGGCCGACAGCGGCGGCGCCGCCACCTCCACCAGCCGAAGCCGATCGGCCGCGAGAACCTCGAGCCCGCCCGGTGCGGACAGCCATTCCGTCACTGGATCAGGCTCGCACAGCCGACGCGCCACGCTCCCGCGCATCCGGCGGTGCCTTTGTCTCCTTCCAGACCCGCCGAAGGCCCATCTGGCCTCCGAACACGGATCGGTTGCGTTAGCCGTCCGGGGCGCCGACCGCGGTACGCACCGCCGCGACACGTCGGCGCCGAACGACTCGGCCAGCTGCCTCGCGCGGTGGGGCTCGTCCGCCGTCATGGGCATGCGTGGGGCGGGGCGGCCACCCCGGTTCGTGCGGTCGGGTTCGGTCACGGCTCAGGCCTGGCAGTCGTCGTCCGGTGGCGAGGCCTGCTTGGCTGCCGCGACGACCTGGGCGAGGAAGTCGGCGATGTGCTCCTCGGCGGCGGCTTTCGTGAGCCCGAGGCCGCCCAGCAGCGGCTCACCCTCCTCCAGGTTCTCCAGTTCGAGGAGGGCCAGCAGGATGTGCTCGGTGCCGATGTAGTTGTGGCCCAGGCGCAGCGCCTCCCGGAAGGTCAGCGTCAGCGCCTTCTTGGCCCGGCCGTCGAACGGGACCAGCCTTGACGACGGCGAGGCCGCGGGCTTGGGCCTGGCTGACGAGGTCGCCACCGTTCCCGGTGGCAGCGTCGCGACCGCGGCGGCACGGACCGAGTCCAGCGGGATTCCGGTCGCGACCAACACCCGCGCGGCGATGGCCTCCGGCTCGGCCAGGAGGCCGAGCACGAGGTGCGCCGGAATGATCTGGTCGTTGCCTGCAGCGTTCGCCTCGTTCTGGGAGGCCATCACCACGTTGCGGGCCCGGGGGGTGAAACGGCCGAATCCCTGGGTCGGGTCGAGGTCGGTCGGCTCGCCGGGGTCCTTCGGGACGAAGCGCTTCTGCGCGGCCTGCTTGGTCACACCCATGCTTCGGCCGATGTCCGTCCACGAGGCGCCGGAGCGGCGTGCCTGGTCGACGAAGTGCCCGATCAGATGGTCGGCCACGTCGCCTAGGTGATCGGCCGCGATGACCGCGTCGGAGAGCTGGTCAAGGGGATTCGGGTGCACCTTCTTGATCGCCTCGATCAGGTCGTCGAGCCGCACCGGTGCATGCATCTGAACTGGTTCCACCACGCGTCAACCATAGGTTGACGCGGCTGGCATCGTCAACCTCAAGTTGACGCCATCGCGGCGACAAAGACGATGCCGACCGATCGGCGCGGTACGGGGGGGTCCGCGCCGGCTCGGCCGGCATCTACTCGATACTGCCCTACCGCAACGACAGTGTCGATCCTCCGTGCGGTCACGCCGCCAAATAACCGACCAGAGATCGCCAGCGGCGATCGTCGCCCGTCACCCCAGCCGCGGGCGGCCCACGGGGCCCAGGTCAGCAGACGTCCGCGCAGAGCGCCAGGGCAGACACGGGACGTGGCGGTCGAGACCCCTCGGTCCCCCGGGTCCGGCGGCCGGCAGACCCTCGGGGATCATGAGGGTATGGCCACTCCCTCCGCAAAGCTCGCCGGGTCTGCTGACAGCTACGAGCGAACCCGGCCCCGGTACCCGGCCGAGCTGTTCGCGCACGCCGTCACCCTGCTGCCCGCGGATGCCCGGCCACGAGTGGTAGACGCCGGCGCGGGAACCGGGATCGCCTTGGAGGCGCTGCTGCCGGCGCTACCAGCCGACGCAGAGGTGTACGCGGTCGACGTCGCCGGAGACATGATCACTACCGGCAAGGCGAAGTTTCCGAGCGTGACGTGGGAGCAGGGCAAGGCTGAGGAGTATCTCGGACGGTTCGCCGCGGACGTCGATCTCGTCGTGTCCGCTCAGTCCTACCAGTGGATGGACCGCCCGGCGTTCCTGGCCGCGGCCGCGCGGGCGCTGCGCCCCGGCGGACTCTGCGTGGTCGCCCAGAACAGTCGCGACTACCAGGTCGGCGGCCTCGCCGCTGACTATGAGGAACTTCTCGCGGAGATTTCACCTTTTCACAGCAGCGCCGGCGCTTTTCAGCCCATCGACGTCGAAACAGAGCTGGCTGCCCATTTCGACGACGTAGAGCGCCGAGCAATCGAGTGGCAGCAGCCATTGACTACCAATGAGTTCCTGGCCATGAGCTCGTCGTCGACGCAGGGCCAGCGCGCCATCGCGGCCGCCGGGCCGCTCTTTCTCCGTCAGGTCCGCGCTCTGTGTGCCAAGCACGCGACAGACGGCCACGTCCGTCTCTCCTACATAGCCGAAGCCTTCTACGGAAAATCCCGCGCACGCGAGAAAAGCCGGGAAGCCGTGTGACGGTCAGACGGGACCGGGGTCGGGACCAGGACCAGGACCAGGACCGGTTCTATTCGGCGGGGTCAGGATGGGTGCGGATCCACTCGTCGATGAGACAGGTGGCCAGCCAGTGGCCACTTTCCACGGCCAGGTGCCGCGCAGACCTGCCCGTCCCGCCCCCGGCCTTTCGGCGGGGATCCGCACCGCGGGCCAGGAGGTAGGCGGTCATGTCCACGTGCAGCGGTTCTCCGGTCAGCGCGTGCGAATCCAACTCCAGGTCTATCGCACGGTGCAGGAGCGTGAGGCCGCCGCGTTCCTCGTGAATGTCGGCCCCGGCGTCCAGGAGGTCGCGCAGGGTCGCCAGGTCCTCCATCTCGACAGCGCGGTGCGTGGGTGTCAGGTCGCCGAGCGTGTCGCTTATCCCTGTACCTTGTATCCCTGTACCTTGCACCAGCCCACCAGCTCCTTCCCGGTGACGCGTTCTCGGCCAGGCACCACTACAAGTCGCTGACCTTATCCGGCCGTCAGGAGCGGCGATCCGCCTGGTGCTCCGAACACGGCTCACTGGCTGGACAGCCATGACGCTCTCACCAGGGAGCACGGCCCGAACGAACCATTGCGCGAAGACCGGGCACGCGCGCGCCGGCCGGCCGGCGGCCCCGCCGCGGGCCCGGCCCAGGCTGATAGGACTTCTGAGCATGGCCACGGGTGAGCTCAGGGTGCTCTACGTTCTGGTGTGCGGCGGGCAGCCGGCGCGCGACGTCGAGCCGTTCGTGCGGCGCACGCTCGCCGACGGCTGGGACGTATGTGTGATCGCGACGCCGTCCGCAGCGCGGTTCCTGAACGTGTCCCACCTCGCCGAGCTGACCGGGCACCCGGTGCGCACCGACTACAAACACCCAGACGAACCGGACGTGCTGCCGGCAGCCGACGTCCTCGTCGTCGCTCCGGCGACGTTCAACACCGTGAACAAGATCGCCGCTGGCATCTCCGACACCCTCGTGCTCGGACTCGTCAACGAGGGCCTCGGCGCCGGAAAGCCGGTCGTGCTCGCGCCGTTCCCGAACCGGGAGCTCGCCCGGCATCCCGCCTTCGCGGCCAGCCTGCGGGCACTGCGTTCCTGGGGCGTGCACGTCGTGTTCGACGAGGACGACTTCGCGTCATCCCGGCCAGCCGGGTCGCCGGGCGACGGCCCACGGTCGCCGGGTGACGGCCCACGGTTCCCGTGGGACGAGCTCGCCGCGCGGCTTTCGGACCTCGGACCGTTCGACGTTTGACTTGGAGCGCGCTCGAAGTTCTAGCGTTGAGGCATGGTCGATGGTCGCACCGTACCGAGGCTGCCGGAGAGCCAGGCGGCCGCCGGCGGCGTCTGCACCGACGCGGATCAGCCAGCCGCAACAGCCGTCGCCGTCACCGTCACCGCCGTCACCGCAAGCACCACAACCACCACGGCGGCGTCGGCAGGTGTCGAGACCGGTCCCGGCCTGAGCATCGCCCAGGCGGCGCAGGTCAGCGGCGTGACCGCACACACGCTGCGCTACTACGAACGGGCCGGCCTCATGCTCGACCGGGTGACCCGCGCGTCCTCCAGCCACCGGCGCTACGGCGCCGCCGACCTGCGCTGGATCGGCACCCTGACCGCGCTGCGCCACACCGGGATGCCGATCCGCCAGATCGCCGAGTACGCGGCCTTGGTCCGGGCAGGGGATGGCAACGAGGCACGACGGCTCGAGCTGCTCGCCGGGCACCGTCGCCGGGTCGCCGAGCGGCTCGCCGAGGTCAGCCGCCATCTGGAGGCCATCGACGCCAAGATCGAAATCTATGCCAACAAGAGCGAGCCCGTGATTGAAAGGACGCTCACCTGATGTCACCGACCACGCCGCCCGCGCCGTCCGCGTCCCGTCTCGCCCAGGTGCCGCTGGGCAGCCAGGGACTGGTCGTCTCAGCCCAGGGCCTCGGCTGCATGGGCATGTCCGCCTTCTACGGCGGCCGCGACGACGACGAGTCCCTCGCGACGATCCACCGGGCGCTCGACCTGGGCGTCACCTTCCTCGACACCTCGGACATGTACGGCCCGCACACCAACGAGCGGCTCGTGGGCCGGGCGATCGCCGGCCGGCGGGACGAGGTGGTCGTCGCCACGAAGTTCGGCATCCTCCTCGACCCGGACGACCCGATGGCCCGCGGGATCAACGGCCGCCCGGAGTACGTGCGGTCGGCCTGCGACGCCTCGCTGGGCCGGCTCGGGATCGACCACATCGACCTCTACTACCAGCACCGCGTCGACCCGGACGTGCCGATCGAGGAGACGGTCGGCGCGATGGCCGAGCTGGTCACCGCCGGCAAGGTCCGCTACCTGGGCCTGTCCGAGGCGGCGCCGGCGACGATCCGGCGCGCGCACGCCGTGCACCCGATCTCGGCCCTGCAGACGGAGTACTCGATCTGGTCACGCGAGCCGGAGGCGGAGATCCTGCCGACGACCCGCGAGCTCGGGATCGGGTTCGTGTCCTACAGCCCGCTCGGCCGCGGCTTCCTCACGGGGACGTTCCGCAACGCGTCCGACTTCGCCGCCGACGACTTCCGCGCGCACCTGCCCCGGCTGGCGGGCGACAACCTCGAGGCGAACCTGGCCGTGGTGGCGACGGTCGAGCGGATCGGCGCGGCGCATGGCGCCACGCCCGCCCAGGTCGCGCTCGCCTGGGTGCTGGCCCAGGGTGTCGACATCGTCCCGATACCGGGCACGAAGCGCCGCCGCTACCTGGAGCAGAACGTCGCCGCGTCCGCCGTGGAGCTGAGCCCCGCGGACCTCGCCGAGCTGGCCGCGGCCGGCGAGACCGTCCAGGGCGACCGCTACCCCGACATGTCCTCGGTCAACCGGTAGGCACCGGTCAACCAGTAGGCACCGGTCATCCAGTGGCGGCAGCGGCCGGCGGACTCGAAGCCGCAGAAGCGTCTGCGCGGTGGGCCAGGCTCAGAGGATCGTAGGGCTGGGCCTGGCCCGCCGAGCGGACGACGGCACGCCGGCCGCCAGCTGCTCACTGCCGGCGCGTCCACTGCCCGCGCGATGGGTGCGAGCGTTCAGTAGAGTTCCCCCGCGCTGGCCCGGGCCATGACCTGGGCGGCGATCACGTTGCGCTGGATCTCGTTCGTGCCCTCGCCGAGGATCATCAGCGGGGCGTCGCGGAAGTAGCGCTCGACGTCGAACTCCTGGGAGTAGCCGTAGCCGCCGTGCACCCGCATGGCGTCGAGCGCGACCTTCATCGCGGTCTCGGAGGCGAACAGCTTCGCCATGCCCGCCCCGAGGTCGGCCCGCTGGCCGGAGTCGAGCCGGTCGGCGGCGTCGGCGGTCAGCAGCCGGGCGGCGCGCAGCTGGGTCGCCATGTCGGCGATCAGGTTTCCGACGGACTGGTGCTTCCAGATCGGCTGGCCGAACGTCTCCCGCTGCCGGGCGTAGGAGAGGGCCGCCTCGAACGCAGCCTGGCCGACGCCGAGCGCGCGGGCGGCGACCTGGATGCGCCCGACCTCCAGGCCGCGCATCATCTGTGCCCAGCCCTCGTTCGCCGCGCCGCCGAGCACGGCGTCGGCCGGAACCCGCATCGCGTCGAACGAGAGCGTGCAGGCCTCGACGCCTTTGTAGCCGAGCTTCGGGATCTTCGCGGAGATCTCCAGGCCGGGGCCGGGCTCGACGAGCAGGACGCTCATCCCGCGGTGGGCGGGACGTGCGTCGCGGTCGGTGCGGCAGAGCAGGCCGATGAGGCCGGAGTGCGCCGCGTTGGAGATCCACGTCTTGGCACCGTCGATGACCCAGGCGTCGCCGTCGCGAGTGGCGTGCGTCTTCATCGCCTGGAGGTCGGAGCCGCCCGACGGCTCGGTCAGCGCCATCGTCGCGCGCAGCTCACCGGTCGCCATCCGGGGCAGATAGCGTCGCTTCTGCTCGTCGGTCCCGAAGGTCCTGAGAATGTAGGTAATGACGGAGTGGCCGCCGACGGCGCCGGCGAGGCTCATCCAGCCACGCGCCAGCTCCTCCGTCACCCGGGCGAACGCGGCCATCGAGACGTCGACCCCACCGGCGTCGGCCGGCGCGAGCAGGCCGAAGAAGCCAAGTTTCTTCATCTGCTCGATGAAGTCGTGCGGATAGGTGTCGGTCGCCTCGAAGCGCCGAACATCCGGCCTGACCTGTTCGTCGACGAACTCCCGGACCACCGCGATCATGTCCAGCTCGTCCTGGGTCAGCCCGCTCACCGCTGTCCTCCTACCCGTCTACTGGTCTACCCGTGCCGTCCTGCCCACCGGTCTACCCGCCGGTCCCACTCGCCGCCGACGGATGCGCCCGAAGGCATGATGTCCGAGAGCTGGGAGCCGGGGGGCCAGGACCTCGCCACCCGGCGGGCCGCCGTCACCGCCCGGGGGCCGTTCCCAGTCCACGTCCTGAGCCACGCCTGGCTTGTCCCAGGCCAACTCCAGGCCACCCCAGGACACTCCATCCGCCCGGCCCGGCCCGGCCCCGGTCCCGTGCCAGTCGCCATGTCCGGCCGCGTCGGCGGGCCGTAGAACCGTGGAAGCAGAAACCGCAGGAGTAAAAGGACCACCGGTCCGCGATGGCTTTACCGTCGCTTGACCCCGGTCTCGGTACGCTTGGTGGCGGCTGGGAGACAGCGGTGTGGGGGAAGGCATGACGGGCGGCTCACGGGCGGGCTCCTGGTCCGACCGCGACCTCCCACCCGGCTTCAGCGATCTGGTACCCGTCGGCTCCGGGTCGGCCGGCCAGGTGTTCCGGGCCCGCGACGACGCACTGAGCAGGACCGTCGCCCTGAAGCTGTTCACCGGGTCCATCGAGGACGACCCGGCGGCGCTCGCCGCCTTCCGGCTGGAGTGCGCGACCCTGGGTCGCCTCAGCGCCCACCCCGGCGTCGTCTCCGTCCACGCCGCGGGGCTCACGCCCAGCGGCCGGCCCTGGCTGTGCATGCAGTTCGTCGAGCGCGGCTCCCTGGCCAGGGCGTTACGCCGCGACGGGCCGCTCCCCCCGGCCGCGGCGCTGCAGACCGGGGTCCTCCTGGCCGACACGCTGGCCTGGGCGCACGCGCTCGACCCGCCGGTCCTGCATTGTGACGTCAAGCCCGGGAACATCCTGCTCGCCGACGGCGGGCTTCCGCTCCTCGGCGACTTCGGCGTCTCGGTCTGGGTCGCCAAGGGCCGGTCGTCGGTCACCGTGAAGGGCTTCACCCAGGCCTACGCGGCACCGGAGGTGCTCTTCCACGGCAGGTTCTCGCCGCGCTCCGAGGTGTGGAGCCTCGCCGCGACGCTGTTCGAGGCGCTGACCGGGGCGCCGCCGTTCGCGCAGCTGCCCGGCGAGGGCACCGGTGCCTTCATCGAGCGGGTCGGCCTCGGCCTGCCGCGCGAGGCCGGCACGAACCTGCCCGAGCCACTGGGTAGCCTGCTGCGGCGTGGCCTGGCCGTCGATCGGGACGACCGCTGGCCCTCGACCGCCGCATTCGCCGCGGCGATCCGCGAGACCCAGGCCTCGCTCGGCCTGCTCGCGGCTCCCACCAGCGGTCTCGATGCCGGTCGCGTGCTCGCCTCGGACGATCGTGCGGACTCCGGCCGTGGCGGGCCGAGCCCCGGCCGGGTCCGGGACGACGGCCATCGCGCGCAGGTGCCCGTCGCTGCTCGCGCGGGCGCGCAGCGCACTCCGGCGCCCGACGCCCCGGCGCCCGACGCCTCCTCGGCACCGCAGGCATCGCCGCGTACCTGGGTGGGAAATCCGCTCACGGCGCGCAACACCGTGGACACCGCTGGCATCGGATACGCCGGCCAGGCCGAGTACCCGGGAGACGGCGGCGACGGCAATGGTGGCGGCGGCCCCCGGGCCGGTGGGGACATCGGAGCCGGCGGGCGATCGGAGCATCCCGGGCCACAGCCCGGCGCACCAGACGACTCGCCGGACGGCAACGGACCGTCGACGCCAGACGGCGCCGCGCGGCCGGTCGGTGCCACGGCGCGCCGCACGATGCCCCACTGGTGGATACCGGCGGGGCTGGCCCTCGTCGTGGTCGTCGCGCTCGCGCTGGCGCTCGTGCCGCGGAGCCGGGAATCCTCGACCCTCAGCGAGCCCGCCAGGCCGACGGTCCTCGGTGGCAGCACGCTCGCCTCCGCTTCCGCCACCGCCGGTCCGACGGCGTCGACGGGTCTCAGCGAGCTGCCGGACACACCGCCCCCTTCGGCACAGACCGCGCCCCAGCCGAGCGCGTCGGGTCCCCAGTCGACACTGGCGGCGAGCGCCACGCCGCCGCCGATGCCGCCTTCGGCCTCGCCCCAGGCCACGGTGACCCGCGCCGCCCTGCACGCCGGCCAGCGCATGGAGCAGGGCCAGAGACTGGTGTCGGCCAACGGCCGCTACGCCGCCACCCTGCGGTCCGACGGCAACCTCGTCATCTACGCGCAGGACAGCGGCCCGGCGAGCCCCGCCTGGGAGTCCGGGACCGACGGGACCGAGGCGAGCTACCTGCTCATGCGAAGCGACGGCGACCTCGTGCTCTACGGAGCCGACGGGACGACGACCTACTGGAGCTCCGGCACCCACACCTCGAACTCGTACCTGGAGGTGCGCGACGACGGCGAGCTCGTCATCTGCCTGGAGGACGGCACCGTGCTGTGGTCCCGCACCAGCGGACGCGGCTAGCAGGGCCACGACCGCCGGCAGCGCGCCAGGGCTGCGGCCGGCCGACGCTCAGCGCTCGGGTCTCAGCGCTCGGGTCTCAGCGCTCGGGCCTCCGCGCCGGCGGTCAGAGCTTGGACGTCGCTGACCTCGGGGTTCCTGTCCAGGACGGGCCGGATGGACGATGATGGCGGCATGTTCACCAGCGCCCGGCCGGTTCGAGTCGTCTGCGCGGGCGTGCTGCTCGCGGCGGCGTTGACGTTGGCGTTGGCAGGCTGTGGGGGCGGCGACAAGGCCACCAGCGCGACCGCTGCGGGCGACGCCAAGGCCGCCTGCGAGGCGCTGGCCAGGACCAAGCCGAACCTGAACAAGCCGGCAGACGTCGACTGGCGTCGGCTGCGGGCTGCCGGGGACCTGGGCGTCGCAGCCGCCACCGCCGACAAGAAGAAGTACGGCGACCTCGCCCAGCCGTTCGCCGTGGTCTACCGCGACGCGCTCAACTCGGAGACCACCTCGATCTACACCGACGCCCGCGCTGCCCTCTCCGTCTGCTCCGACCACAAGCTGCCCCACTGACGCCCACTGACCTGGCGGCCGCCGGTCACGAGGCGGCCGCCGGTCTACGAGACGGCGGCGGCGCCCGCGCGTTCGAGCAGGTAGGTGCCGGCGACGACCGGCGGGTAGGCGGTGCCGGCGACGAGCGGCTCGACCACGGTGTCGACGTCGGACTCCAGGAAGGCGATCAGGGAGATCAGTTCCTCGCCGGGCGCCTCGGCCGGTGGCGGCAGCACCCGGTGGCGGGTGGATCGCCATCGGTCGCCGGTCCATCGGGCTAGCAGGTCACCGACGTTGACGGTGACCGCATCGGGCTCGTAGGGGGCGTCGACCCATCTGCCGTGCCGGTCCAGCACCTGAAGGCCACCGTAGCCCGGCTGGCGGTCAAGGATCGTAAGAACGCCCCAGTCGGTGTGCGGAGCGACCCGGAACTGGCCGTCCAGCGGCGCACCGGTCTCCGTACGCGACGGATAGCGGTTGATGTTGAGCGTGTGCGGGCCGGACTGCACCCGGTCGAAGAACCACGGCTCGGGCAGGCCGAAGGCGACCGCGCAGGCACGCAGCAGGTCGCCGTAGAGCGCGCGCACCTCGGCCGTGTAACGCTCGCACAACGCCTCGAGCTCGGGGCATTCGACCGGCCAGACGTTGGCGGCGAACCAGGTCTGGTCGGTGTGCGGATCGCCCGTGGCGAAGGTACGCCCAAAGGTCAGGCTTTCCTTGAGATCGGCCCGCGTGGCGTCGGCGGTCTGGCCGTAGTAGGCGTTGGCCTCGCTTCCGGGTGGGATCCAGCCACGCCCGCCGACCGACGTCGCGTAGGTGGCCTTCACCGCGGCGGGCAGCGCAAAGAACCGCGCCGCCACCGCTCGGATGTCCGCCCGCAGTCCGGCACCGATGCCGTGGCCGCCGACCAGGAGAAAGCCGGACTGCCGCAGTGCGACGTCCAGTTCGCAGGCGAACCGGTAACGCTGGTCACCGCTGCCTGCACGCCAGCGGCTCAGGTCGAGCAGCGGAAAGTAGGGCGTCGTCGTCATCAAGGTCCCTCAGCCTCCGCGGCCTGTGGTGAGGCCGTCCAGTCCGCTGTCTGAGCGGCGGCACGGCACGTCGGCACCCGGAGACACCGCCCGTCGTGCGGCGGAGGCGCCGCTGGCCGGGGCCGGGCATCGACGGGCCTGGCGTCACTGGCAGGCAGCAGCACAGCGCGGTGGTACCCGTCTCTACCTGCTATTACGGACCATCGACGTTTCACCAGCCGGCCATCCGGGTTACGAGAGCGTGGCCATCGCGAACCAGGACCGGATATGCGGAGTCTCGTGCGGCAAAGTCGGCGCGGACCGGCGACGGACTCGTCTCGGAACAACGCGGGCCGCGCTGGCTCGACCGGGCGGCCCGGCGCGGCGCAACCCGCGCGTATCCCATGGAGTCAACCCGCGGTGTCAGCCCGTGGCGTCGCGGCGAAGGTGCCTGCAGGTGCAGCCGCGTGGGCGGCGACCGGGCGGCCAGGTCAGCACGACCTGGCGGTCGAGGCCGCGCGTCCGCGCTCGCCGAAAGTCTCGGCAGACCTGGCAGGGAAGGTAGAGCTGCGGCCCGTCCGCCCCGCGATGTCCATACGTGTCCCCCATGCTTCGGAGAGTAACCCGGTGGAGCGGATTGCGGCGGGCACGGGGCGCTCGACGTGGCCGTTTCTCGGTCGGCGAGACCGGGACCACACCGTCGGACAGCTCGCCGGGCCGGCTCGACCACCCGGGCGAGCGGAGGCTCGGGGGGTAGGTCACAATCGGGCCACGAGGGCGCACGAGCGGACCGGTGAGGCCAGGAAAGACGGACTGGGCGTTTGGGCCGCCTGCCGCGCTGACGGTGACCCAAAAGGCTTACCCAAAAGCGCCAGTACGCGTCTTACCGCCAGAAGACGAGACGACTCGCTGTCGAAAAACTGACAATTTCCGGCGACGACTCCCGGCGACGGCCGGCCTTCACCGCCCCCGGCGGCACAATCAGGATTCATACCCGGCGCGAACGGCAGGACAGGCCGCCGTCCGCCGGCCGGGTACGGTTCAGGCGCTCTTGCGCGAGGGGGCGATGGCCGACTCGTCGGCGGTCACCGGGGCCGCGTCGACGGCCCGCCACCGGCGGTCGCGCGACGTCGCGACGCCGAGGTCCTGCATGCGGCGCAGTTCGGCGGTCACCTCGGCGGCAGACAGGCCAAGGTCATGCGCCAGGGAACGAGCCCGAAGCGGGCGGTCGGCGCTGGCGAGGGCCGCGTGCAGGCGGACCGTCACCCAACTGGGGCGGCCGGGCGCGGCCGCGGCGGACGGCTGGTGAAGCCGCCTGGGCTGGCTCGAAACGGAAGGCGCCTCGGCGACTAACCGAGACTTCCGGCGAGCAGAAGAAGTGTTGTCGCTCACAGCATGCATCAGGTTCACCCATCCATAATTCGGTTCCCCTTAACAATGCTTCATTGACCCGCCTCAGTCACAGTGAGGTTCATCGCGCAACAGTCAGTAACCGCATGAATACGTAATTTTTTGGACATACAGATGTTGCGTCCATGCGTCACCCGCCCTGCGGCAGAGGCCCACAGGGCAGACCGTCACGGCGACCTGGACCGTCGACGCCGCAGGGGGTGCACCCCAGGGGCGGGATCACCGCCACCTCCAGGCCATCCCCACGGGCCACTCGCGGTACTGCTCGGCGTGTCACCGCCGACTCTATACGGTTACTGCTCGAACGCAAGAAGTTAACAGCCTGGGCGCGCGGAGCCGGCCAGGACAGGCGACGACCGGCCGCCGCCCACGATCCACGAGCGACGGCCGGCCACCAGTTGCCAGCCCGCCAAGCCTCCACAGACCGGCGCCATGCCCCGACAGACCGGCGCCACGCCTCGACGGGACCAGGACGGAAGGGCTCGGGAAAGGCCAGGCCAGACCTGCCACGCCCGTGGCCGGTTACGCCGGCTGGTCGCCGAGCAGGAGATGGCGGTAGCTGGGGAGGCCGGGGTGGCCGGTGGCCCGGTAGACGCCGTCGGCCACGGCGCGGGCGAAGGTGTCGGCCGCGGCGGCGAGCAGGGCGTTGAGGTTGGCCGCCGGGCGGGCGCCGGTGGCCAGCGCGAACGCGACGTCACCGTCGGTCATCATATGCACCGGGCGGATTGCCCGCGCCATCCCGTCGTGCGCGCTCGCGGCCAGCCGCGAGCACTGCGCCTTCGTCAGCACCGCGTCGGTCGCGACGACACCGATTGTGGTGTTCATGAGGAGGCCGTTCGCCGGCGGGTCCGTGCCGACGCCGCCCGGTGCGGCCGGGCTGGCCCGGCGCGCGGAACTCGGGAAGTCCGGCGGGGGCGGTCCCGGCGCCCGGTCCGACGCCAGCCAGGCGGCGAGCAGGGCAGGATCGGGTGCGGGGAGCTCGGCGTCGAGGTCGCCGTAAAGGCGGCCGGTGCGCGGGTCGACGGTGCTGCCACCCGAGTTGACCACGGCCAGCGCGGCGACGGTCGTGCCGTCGTCGAGCACCGTCGAGGCGGTGCCGACGCCGCCGGCGAGCGTGCCGCTGACCGCACCCGTGCCCGCCCCGACGGTCCCCCGAGCCGTCGCCGTCGCCGCCGTCGCTCCCGCTCCGGCTCCGGCTCCGGCGACTGCGACATCGTAGGCGAGCGCCCCCAGCTCCGGCCCGGGCGCGGCATGCGACGCCGGTACCGCGCCGCCGCGCCCCAGGTCGAAGATCACCGCACTCGGCACGATCGGGACCACCCCCGCCGGCCCGACCGGGAAGCCGATGCCCGCGTCGGCGAGCCGGCGCATCACCCCGTCCGCGGCCGCCAGCCCGAAGGCGCTCCCCCCGGCCAGCATGACCGCGTGCACCCGCTCGACGGCGTTACGCGGGTCGAGCAGGTCGGTCTCGCGGGTCCCAGGCGACCCGCCGGCAACGTCCACGCCGCCGACCGCGCCACCTGGCGGCGTGAGCACCACCGTGACCCCGGTCCGCCACCCGTCCCCGACCCGCTGGGCATGCCCGACGGCGATTCCCGGCACGTCCGTCAACGAGCCCGCCGACAAGTCCGCCAACCCGGCGGGTGACGTGCGGTCTGCCATGTCAGCGGCGGTCGTCTCCACCTGGTTCGAACGTTCCACCGTCCGCATCCTGCCGGTCCTGGTCAGGTACGCGCGACCGATGCCCCCAGCCCCGCTGCCCTAACCCTCGCCCCGGACTGGCAGCCGCTCCGCCGTGCCGACGCCGGCCAGGCCGGACCGGACGTCGTGCGTCAGGATCTCTGGCGCAGGGGTTAGCAGGCCCTTAGCCGAGGGAGATCGCGATGAGTCGCGTCGCGCGAACCAGGCATCTGGTCAGTTCAGGCGGCGCAGGCCGGCGAGGCGGCTGTCGTCGATGACACGCAGGCGTTCAGCGACTCGTTCCAGCAGGGCCGGATCGTCCTCGAACATGACGTGCTGCTTCGCGGGCGGCACAGGCTTGGGCACCCGCCGCGGCAGCGGCGCGACCTCTTCTAGTCCCGTGCTCAGGCCCACCGGCTCCTCCGTCGCGAAACCTGGCCAAAGTCCCGACATCCACACACTGCCACCGTGGCCGTCCCCGTACCATCGATAGCCCGACTATGTCATGACCGCCTCAGTCAAGTCGAAGCGGGACACGCTGTCGACGGTGGTGTTCCCAGGGTCAGGCCGGGGTCAGCAGGCAGGTGCAGGTGCCATGGGCGACGAGCTTGCCGCCCGCCCCGGTCACCGTGCACTCGGCGGTGGCGGTACGCCGCCCGACGTGGACGGTCCGCGCCACGCAGGTCAGCGCCGGCGCGGTCAGGCTGACCGGCCGGACGAAGTTCACCTTGAGCTCGAGCGTCGTGTAGTAGATGTCCGCGGGAAGCCTGGTGAAGACGGCGCTTCCCATCGCGGTGTCCATCAGCGTGGCCAGGACGCCGCCGTGAACCGTGAACATCGCGTTCGCCGCGGCCGGCGACGGCGTCAGCGTCCAGACCGAGCGGCCGGCCTCGAGGGTGTCCAGGTGGATGCCGAGCGCGTGCCCGACGCCGATGCCGGCAGCCAAGCCCTGTTCCAGCAGCGCCCGCAGGTCGGCGATCCGCTTCGCGACCTCGCGAACCGCTTCGCTGTCGCCCGATGGCGGCTCGCCGTCCCGGCCCGCCGGGTCGCTCTGGCCGGCTGCGCCGCTCTGGCGGGGTGCGCCGCTCTGGCGGGCTGGGTCGCTCTGGCCGAGAAGGCCGTTCTGATTCACAAGCGCTCCTGTTTGAACGAGGGACGGCGGCCAAGCCGCTGCCGCGCGGCGGACCGGCCGGCCGGCCACTGATCGGTGACAAACTCGCGGCACAATCAGTCGCGCCTGCTGGCGGAACCGAGTCGTCCGCCACAATCATCCGTGCCGGCATCCCGAAGAATATCGGCCTTCCGGTCGTGTTCCCACCGAAACTCCGGGCCGGCCTGTTCGACCACGCGAACAGAACACGAACAGATTCCGGACGCGGAGTGTTGCGGCAAGCAAGCGGAAATGAACTCCCAGGGTTCGCGTCCTACCGGCGACGAATGACGGAGGCAGAACGGTGACCTAGTGAGAAATGCGATCGAGCGATAGCGGGAACCCACTCCGCATTGACCGGGTGAGGCCCGATTGTCAGGCTGGGAAAAGAGCCGGGGCGCGTCGCCGACCGAACCCGGCGGATCTCGCCGCGGCGGTCGCGGCGACGCCATCCTCGCGCCGGACCGGAGCACATCTGATGCGTGGCCTGACGCTGCCCGCCGCCCTAGACGAGGCGGCCGCGGCCCATCCCGACGTGCCCGTGACGTTCCCGAGCTCGGCCGAGCGGCTCCGGCTGGCCGACCTCGCCGCGGCCACCACCGACCTGGCCTGGGCACTGGTCGCCGAGGGTGTCACGCCGGGCGCTCGGGTCGGCGTGTTCAGCCGCAACAACGCCGACTTCCTGATCGCCCTCCTCGCAGTGGCCAGGGCGGGGGCCTCGGCGTGCCCGCTGCCGCTGCCCACGTCGGCCGCCGAGCTCGCCGGGTACGCGAGCCGCCTGGACGCGCTGACCACGGTCGCCGGCGCCCGCCGGGTGCTGGTCGGCGCCGGTGTGGACGGCCTGGTCCGCAGGCTCGCCCCGCTCCTGGCCGGGCGGCGTTTCCTGGCCCTCGACGGGCTGACCTCGCCGCGCGGCCGGGGCACCGCGCTCCCGGCGGTCCGCGAATCCGACGAGGCGATCGTCCAGTTCACCTCCGGCAGCACCGCCGTGCCTAAAGGCGTCGTGCTCACCCACCGCAACGTCGTGTACGGCACGGCGGCCATCGTCGACGGCGTCGCGCTCGGCCAGCCGGGCGACCACGGCGCGACCTGGGGGCCCCTGCACCACGACATGGGGCTGTTCGGGACGCTCGCCGCCGTGCTGGCCGGCGTACCGATGACGGTGTGGGCACCGTCGACGTTCATCAAGGACCCGGCCCGGTGGCTGCGCGCGTTCGCCGATCTCGGCTGTACGTGCGCGGCGGCACCGAACTTCGGCTACGACGCCCTGCTCGCCGCGGTGGCACCGCAGGATGTCGCGGCCGTCGACCTGAGCCGTTGGCGGGTCGCGTTCAACGGCGCCGAGCCGGTCAACCCGGGGACCGTCGCCCGGTTCACCGAGCACTTCGCCGCGGCCCGCTTCGCCGCCGAGGCGATGTTTCCCGTGTACGGCATGGCCGAGGCGACGCTGGCGGTGACCTTCCCGCCGCTGGGCCGCGCACCGGTGACGACCTGGGTGGAGCGCGACCGGCTCGCCCGCGACGGGGTCGCCCGGCCGGCCCCCGCAGGGGCACCCAGCGCGCGCGGCCTGGTCGGGCTCGGCCGGCCGGTGCCGGGCATGCGGCTGCGCATCGTCGACGAGCACCGCCGTGCCGTGGCGGACGGCCACGTCGGCGAGATCGAGATCCAGGGCGACGCGGTCACCTCCGGCTACCTCACCGCCGCAGGCGTGCCCGCCCAGCCGGCGCCCGCCGACTGGCTGCCGACGGGCGACTTGGGCTTCACCGCGGCCGGCGACCTGCACGTCAGCGGCCGCCGCAAAGAAATGATCATTGTGCGCGGGGTGAACTACTACCCCGAGGACGCCGAGGCAGTGGTCCGGGACGCGCCGGGCGTGCACCGCCGCCGGTGCGTGGCCGTCGCCGGGCTGGACGAGGCCGGCGCGGAGGCACTGACCGTGCTCGCCGAGACGCACCTGGCCAGCGCCGCCGACCGGGTCCGGCTGCAGTCCGAGCTGCGCGCGGCGGTCGGCCGCGCGCTCGGCCTCACTGACGTCGCCGTGCGGCTGGTCGCCCCGGACGCGCTCCCGCGTACCTCCAGCGGCAAGTTCCGCCGTGGCGAAGCCCGTGACCTGGCTCGGGCGGCAGACCGGCGACGGCTGGCCGGCCCGGCGGCTGACGAGGCCCGCTCGATCCCGAAGAAGGTGGAGACCGATGCACGGCTATGACGTCTTCCGGCACTACGAACGCAAGCGCTGGACGATCCAGGAGCTCCCGTTCGACGCGGTCGACTCGGGCCTGGCCAGACCCGAGTACGTGACCATGGTCAAGAGCGCGGTGATGGGCGAGGCGAACTCGATCGCCGCGCAGCATGGGTTTCTCAACGAGTTCGACGACTACGACTTCTCGGCGTTCGTCGCGGTCTGGGGCTACGAGGAGCTCCAGCACCACTTCGCCTTCCGGACCTGGCTCGCCGCCGTGGGCGTCCAGATGCCTGCCGGTCCGGTCGAGGCGATGCGCGCGCCCTACGCCCCGGGCACGACGCCGAGCGCGACCCTGGCCACGAACATCATCTCCGAGCTGACCGTCAACCACGTCTACCGCTCGGTCGCCGCGTGGGTCGACGAGCCGGTGCTGCGCGAGCTGATGATCCGGGCCAGCCGTGACGAGGCCGGCCATGCCCGCGAGTTCCTGCACTACGCGCGCCGCCGGCTCGCCGCGCATCCCGAGGAGCTGCCGTCGGTCCTGGAGACCCTGTACGTCTATACGTCCGAGGCACGGATCAAGCACCCGGTCGGGGTGTTCAAGAACGGCCTGGCCGAGCTCGCGAACCACGAGACGATCGACACCGCGTTCGCGATGTTCCTCGACGGCATCGCCGCCGACGGCGAGTTCGACCGGCTGCAGGACAACATCCGCCGCGCCTTCGCGTCGCTGACCGGGCTGGACGTGAGCACCAACGGGCGTATCCGCCGCCGGCTCGCCGAGGCGCTGGTGTGACCGCCACCGAGCTGCCCTGGTCGGTACTCGAGGACTACCAGTGCTTCGGCTGCTCGCCGCGGAACCCGAGCGGCCTCGGGCTCACGTTCTCGGACCATCCCGAGGGGCTCACGACGTCGTTCGCGCTGGGCCGTGGCTTCGAGTCGTACCCGGGCGTGGTGCACGGCGGCCTGCTGGGCGTGGTGTGTGACGAGACGATGGGCAACCTGATCGTCGCGCGCACCGGCCTGGTCGCGTTCACCGTCAGCCTCCGGCTGCGTTACCTCAGCCCGGTCCTGGTCGGGGCCACCTACAGCTGCGTAGCCCGGCTCGGCCCGGTCGGCGGCGACCAGCTGACGACCGCGACCGCGGACGTCTTCGGCCCTGAGCACGCGGCGGTGGTGACGGCCACCGCTACCTACCGCACCGTCCTGCTCGCCGCGGCCCGCGACCGGATCGCGCTGACGGCGCCCGATGCCACCCGTCTGGACCATGCCCTCTCCGCCGCTGCCGGCGGCGGAGCCGACCTTTCCGCCCCCCGCGCCGCAGGCAGAGACGGCACGACCGCGAAGGAGACGCAGTGACCACCGACGCCGAGGGCATCGTCCGTCAGATCACCGAGATCGTCGCCACGGAGCTGAGCCTGCCGGCGGGCTCCCTGGCGCCCGACACCGAGCTGCGCGGCTTGGAGGGCGCCGACTCGGTCCGCCTGCTGCGGGTCGTCGCGAAGGTCGAGCGGCTCTGGGACATCGAGCTCGACGATGAGGACGTCTTCGCCGTCTCATCCGTCGCGGACCTGGCGAAGGTCGTCGGCGCGGCACGTGAGGTGCGGGCGGCGTGACGACCACCGCACCCGCGCCGCCGGCCGCAGCCGAGCGGCCCGGCGAGACCAACCAGCACTACGACCTCGACCCCGAGATCTTCGGCCTCTTCCTCGACCCGCTGCGCAAGTACTCCTCCGGTCTCTACCGGACCGAGGGCATCACGCTGGCCGAGGCCCAGATCGCCAAGCTGCGGTTTGTCGCCGACCGGCTCGGGCTTGCCGAGGGCGCGCGGCTGCTCGACGTCGGCTGCGGCTGGGGCTCACTGATCCTTTTCATGGCCCGGGAATACGGCTGCGACGTCACCGGGGTCAGCCCGGCCGGCCGCCAGCACGCCTACATCGCCGCCCGCGCCGCCGAGCTGGGCCTCACCGACCGGGTCGCCACCGTGGTTGGCCGGTTCGAGGAGGTGCCGCTGGCCGAGCGTTCGTTCGACGCCGTGACGATGCTCGGCTCGATCGTGCACATGCCCGACGTCGACCTCGCCGTGCGTCGCGCCAGGGCGATGCTGCGCCGGGGCGGCACCTTCTACGTCTCCGAGAGCTGCTTCCGCAACGCCGCGACCCGCGACGAGTTCGACCGCCGCCCCGGCACCGAGTTCGCCCGCAACACGATCTTCGGCTGGGGTGACATGCGCCCGCTGTCCGAGCTGGTGCGGGCCGTCGAGGACGCCGGATTCTCCGTGATCAGCGTCGACGACCTCACCGAGGACTACCGCCGCACGATCGACGACTGGCTCGCCCGCGTCGCCGCGTCGGCCGCCGAGATCGACGCGCTGCGCCCCGGGACGTCGGCCGAGCTCACCCGCTACCTCGAGGTCGCCAACGCCGGCTGGGGCTACACCACCAAGCACTACGCCCTGGTGTGCCGCAAGGCGCGCTGAGTGCGCCCCGCGCGCGTTCGGTTCCCGCGGTCGGTGCACCTCGCCTCCCCCGCCCGGACCGGCCACCCGAATGGAGGAACCCGATGACCACCACCCCGCCCGCGCCGGGGGACGCCCGCCCGGTCCTGCCAGCGGCGGCGCAGGCGGTGCCCGCCCGCTCGATTGGGCTGCCCGCCGAGGATGTCGACGAGGCCGTCACGGCGTTCATGACGGCGTCGCCGGTGACCCGGAGGTGGGACGTGGAGGGCGGCTTCGACTGGGCTGCGGCGGACGCCAGCAGGCTCACCGAGGGCCAGCGGTCCGCCGTCCAGTTCGTCACCTTCATCGAGGACCACCTGCCGGGCTACTTCGCCCTCTACGGCAGCCGCTTCCCGCTGGACGCCGACGTGGACGTCGACACGTTCCTGCTCAACCGCGAGGTCTACCACTTCACGGTCCGCTGGGCGGCCGAGGAGGACAGCCACGCCCGCGCGCTGTTCCGCTACCAGGTGGAGTCCGGGATCGACGACGCCGCGTCGCTGCGCCGCGCGCTGGCCGAGGAGGGGCGCAAACGCTTCTCCCTGCCGCACGAGCATCCGGCGGCGCTGTTCGCCTACACGCTGGTCCAGGAGAAGGCGACCCAGCTCTACTACCAGAACCTGCGGGCCGTCGTCGGCGACCCGGTGCTGCACGACCTGCTGGGCCGGCTGGCCCGCGACGAGGCACGCCACTTCACCTTCATGGCCGACATGGTCGCCGCCTACCTGCGCCGGTACGGCGACGGGGTCGTCGAGCCGATCCGGGACGCGCTCGCGCAGTTCCGGATGCCGCTGGCCGGCACGCTGCGCGGCTACTGGCGCTGGGCGCTGCGGATCGCCGACGTGGCCAGCTACGACCACACCGAGGCCTACGAGCACCTCGTGCGGGTCGTGCGGCACGCGGTCGACGCGCCGTCGGACCGGGTGGACGAGCTGGCCCGGTTCGTGCGCGCCTGCCGCGCCCTCCCGGCCGCCGGCTGAGCGCCCCCGGCCGACGTCCCCTCCCGCCGACCTGACAGGAGGCCCTCCGTGGACACCGTCGCCGTCACCGCCGTGCCCGAGGCACCCGCGGTCCCACCCGCGCTCACCCCCGAGCAGGCCGCGGTGAACATCTTCGATCCCGCCTGGCACCACGACACGTTCCCCAACTACCGGGTGCTGTGGGAGGCGGGGCCGTTCGTCCCCGGGCCGCTGGGCATGCGGCTGGTGACCCGGTACCCCGAGATCGAGGCGATCCTGCAGGACTCGGCGTGGAGCCACGCCGAGGAGCGGGAGCTCATGCATCCCGACAGCGACGGCTCGGACCTGCCGGTGTCGTTCCTGTGGATGGAGCCGCCGGACCACACCCGCATCCGCAAGCTGGTGAGCCGGGCGTTCACCGTCCGGCGGGTGGAGGCGACCCGGCCCCGAGCCGCCGCGATCGTCGAGGAGCTGCTCGACGCGGCCGTCGCCGCGGGCACCGCGGACCTCATCGAGGGGATCGCCTACCCGCTTCCGCTGACGATGATCGCCGAGCTGATGGGCGTGCCGCCGCAGGACCACGCCGCGGTGCGTTCCTGGTCGTTCGGGCTCTCGCGTGGCCTCGACCCCGACATCCTGCTGACCCCGGCGGAGGTGGCGAACCGGGAGCGCTGCGCGCGGGGAATCAAGGACTACCTCACCGACCTGGTCGCCGACCGCCGCGCCCGCCCGCGGGACGACCTCATCAGCGCCCTCGCCCAGGCGGAGGCCGAGGGCGACCGGCTGAGCAACGAGGAGATGCTGGCGACCCTGATCGTGCTGCTCGTCGCCGGGCACGAGACGACGGTCGCCCTGATCGGGAGCACGCTGGACGCGCTGATGCGCCACCCGGACCAGCTCGCCGCGCTGCGCGCGAACCCCGGCCTCGCCGGGCCGGCGGTGGACGAGCTGATGCGCTTCTGCTCGCCGGCGCACCTCACGACCCGGCGGGCCGTCCGCGCCACCGAGGTCGCGGGCGCGTCGTTCGCCGAGAACGACGCGGTGATCCTCCTGCTGGCCGGGGGGAACCGCGACCCGGAGGTGTTCGCCGACGCCGACCGGCTCGACCTCGCCCGCTACGCGGGCGAGGACTGGGTGCCGCGCCACCTCGGCTTCGGCCGCGGCCACCACTACTGCATCGGCGCGCCGATGGTGCGCGTCGAGATCGAGGAGCTGCTGCGGGCGCTGGCCCGCCGCGACCTGACGATGACCCCGACGGTCGACGTGCCGCCCTACCGGCCGAACGTGATCGTCCGGGGCATCCAGGAGCTTCGCGTCCAGGTCGACGGCCCGCCCAGGGGCGGGCGATGACGCGGCCGGGCGCCGGCCGCCGCGTGGGTCCGTCCACCGTCCGGGTCACCAAGCAGATCGGGGGCACCTGATGTCCGCTCAGCTCGAAGAGGCCGTTCCCGACGCGCGCGACGTGTTCGACGCGGCGCACCGCCTCGACCCCTATCCGGGTTACCGCCGGCTACGGGAGGCGCCCTACCCGACCGCGATCAGGCTCGGCGAGCACACCGTCACGCTGCTGTCCCGGTACGCCGACTGCGCGGCCGTGCTGCAGAACTCCGTGTGGGGCCACGGCAACGCCGACCGGCTGAGCCCCTTCTGGGACCAGGAGGCGAGCCTGCCGGGCTCGTTCATCCGGATGGACCCGCCGGATCACCGCCGGCTGCGCACCCTCGTCAACAAGGCGTTCAGCGCACGGATGATCGCCGGCCTCGCGCCGATGATCACACGGCTGGTGGACACGCTGGTAGACCGGGCCGTCGCCGCCGGCGGTCTCGACGTGGTGCGCGACCTGTCCGCTCCGCTCGCGCTGGCGATGGTCGGCCAGCGGCTGCTCGGCGTGCCGCCCGAGGACGCCGACCTGCTGCGCTCCTGGGAGCTCGCCATCGCGCGCGGGACCGACCCGGAGCCGCTGCTGAGCCCGCAGGAGATCGCGAGCCGCGACCAGGCCGGCGCGGGCGTCATCGGCTACCTCGCCGAGCTCGCCGCCAAGCGGCGGGCGCACCCGCAGGACGACCTGCTCAGCCGGCTCGTCGCGGTCGAGGAGGCCGGTGACAGCCTGGCCCCCGCCGAGGTCATCGGGATCTGCGTGCTGCTGCTCGTCGCCGGGATGGAGACCAGCATCAACCTGGTCAGCAACGGCATCCTGGCGCTGCTCACCCACCCGGAGCAGCTGGGGCTGCTCCAGCGGCAGCCGGAGCTCGCGGGGGCCGCGGTCGAGGAGATCCTCCGCTACGACACGCCGACCCAGTTCACCATGCGGGTCGCGCTCGCCGACACCTCGGTCGGCGGCCGCGACTTCCGCCGCGGCGACGGCGTCGTCGTGCTGATGGGCTCGGCCGACCGGGACACCGCCGTCTTCAGCGGGGCGGACGGCATCGACGTGACCCGCTACGCCGAGCCCGGCCGGGCGCCACGCCATCTCGGCTTCAGCCTCGGCGCGCACTACTGTCTCGGCGCGCCGCTGGCCCGGCTGGAGGCGTCGACCGTGCTGCGGACGCTGGTGGAGCGGGCCCCGGGCATGCGCCTGGCCGTCGACGGCCTTCCGGAGTACCAGCCGAGCGTCATCCACCGCGGGCCGGCGTCGCTGCCGGTCGAGCTGACCGCGGCCTGAGCCCGTCCCGGCCGGCGGCGACGCCCGGCGCGGCGCCCACACGTCCGGCACCTACCGGCGGCGCGCCCCCCACGCGCGGCGCCGGTAGGTCCGGCGGCACGAAGGCCCGAGACCGCCTAGAGCCAAGGCTGGTCTAGGGCCTTCGGCGCCCAGCGCGGCTCGCCCGGCCGGAAGCGTGCCCCGGCCGGGCGGTCACCCCTCGGTCCGGAACATTCCCTTCGTCCGCATGAGGAACTCGCCCAGGTAGCCGTCGTGCGGGACGCCTGGGCGCAGCCAGGTCGTCGGGCTGTCGCCCACGTAGAGATTGGTGATCGTGGGCTCGGCGAGCAGCGCGTCGACGAGGTCGGCGCGGGTGGTCATGGCGGTGAGCACCAGGCTGTCACGCAGCGGCGCGACGCCGTCCCCCGGCCGCCACGGGCCGACCCAGACGCACGGGAACGGCAGCTCGACGTTGAGCTGGCGCGCCGTGGCCGAGTCGACGAGGTGCACGGCCGGCCGCAGCACCGCGCCGCCGGTTGGCAGCTCGTCGACGATGGTGTCGCCGCCGAGCATCGGCCGCGCGTCCCCGGCGACGGCGTGCAGGTAGCGGTCGAGCTCCCGCGCGGACCCGGTGGGCTGCAGCGTGAGGATCGCCGCCGGGTCGTCGCTGGGCAGGCTCGGGATGCGGCCCAGCCGGTCGGCGAGCGCCCGCGCGACGGGCTCCGGGTCGCCCTCGACGAGCACGGCGGTCGCGCAGGTGCAGGCGGTCCCGCCGAGGTGGCTCACCGAGTCCGCGATGATGTCGATCTTCTCGCGCCAGTCGACCTCGGCCGTGACCAGGATCTTCGACCGGCCGGGGCCCTGCGTCAGCACCCGCGGGTCGGCCGCGTACTTGTCGACGACCTCCTGGCCGCCGTAGACGATGGCCCGGTCGGCCTCGGCGATGATCGCGTCCGCGGTGTCGTGGTCGGTGGGCAGCAAGGTCAGCGTGTGGCCCGGGAAGCCCGCCTCGCGCAGCGCGGTGACCAGCCGCAGCGCGGTGTACGGCTCCCGGGTGGACGGCCGGACGGCGACCTTGAAGCCCAGGGCCAGCGCCTCGGGCCACAGCCCGTGCACCGCGGGCGTGTTGCCGGCGGCGTGCACCGCGAAGACGTCGCCCCGCCGGGCCCACACCGCGGCCCCGGCCAGCGTCCGCCCGTCCCGCCAGTCGCCGACGGCGCCGGTCGGCATCGCCAGCTCGAACACCTGGCGCTGGGAGCGCAGCACGTCCGCCACCCACCGGATCGACGCCCGGACGACCGCGAGCGGGACACCGGAGGCCGTCGACACCAGCCTCGCGTACTCGTCCGCGCCGAGACCGGCGACCCGCGCCCGGCGCAGCCAGTAGGGGCTCCCCGTGGCGGCGTCGAAGTGCCAGCGCATCAACGCCTGAATATATTGTCCGGATCGACGGATGTGCCCGCGGCGGTTGGCTCCAGAATGGCAAGTGACACGCTACCTCCCGGCGCGTTTCGTCGATTTCGACAGCACCTATCGTCGCAGCGTCCAGAACCCCGCCGTCCGGCCACCTCGCCGATGCCAATCAGCCGATAGGAGACCGGCGGAATACTGCGGGGCCACGCGCCGACGGGCAATCGGCCAGCGCGTGAACACTTCCCCTCGGGTCGCCGGCACTGGCTTGACAACCCGGATCAGACGCGCGCCCGGCGACGGGCCGCCCCGGCTCCCGAGTGGTCCTGGTATCTAGGCTCGTGCCTTGCGCCCGTTGGTCCGGCGGGCGGCCCGAGCCGCGGGAGCAGGCCCGCGAGGCGCCCGGATCGCTGGGCCCGCGGGCGTTGCCGGCCTGGCCGGACCGTGCTCGACGGGCCGCGGAGGCCGAGGTCCGTCGCACACTGACCGATCGTCTGTGGACGGCTCGTGAACGGGACGGGGCCGGCCCGCCACGGACCCGCCGGCGACGAAATCGATCGATAGGAGATTTCAATTCTCGGCTTCATTGGCGCGACGACGGGTCACGATTCAACCTGGGCGAACAATCGCCCCGATCGTACATAAATAGTGACGCAGAACACGCCCTCGCCGCTTGACCCGCACGGCCGCCGCGAGGTGAGGGAGCCGTCCCTGGCCCGACCATTCCCGCCATTGCGCTGACTTCAACAAACGTCCACCGGCCGGTCACCGGCCGGTTGGCCACCAAGGAGGAGACGCCGTGGAGTTCCGACATCTCGTCTCCTTCCTCGCGATCGCCGAGGAAGCACACTTCGGGCGGGCCGCCCGACGCCTCAACCTCACCCAGCCGTCACTGAGCCAGCACCTCGCCAAGCTCGAGCGCGACGTCGGGGTCCAGCTGATCGCCCGGACGTCGCGGGAGGTCCGCCTCACCCCGGCGGGCGTCGCCTTCCGGACCGAGGCCAGGCGCATTCTCGAGCTGAAGAAGCGGACGATCGACGCGGCCAGGGACACGGCGGCCGGCCGGGCCGGGAAGATAAACATCGGCTTCAACCTGCCGGCCGGGCATCGCATCCTCCCGGCCACGCTCACCCGGCTCCGCGCAGCCCACCCCGAGCTGGAGGCCAGCCTGTCGGAGCGCCGCACCGGGCCCCAGATCAGCGGGCTGCTGCGCGGCGACCTGGACGTCGGCTTCATCTTCGGCCTGCCCCCGAACACAGGCCTGCAGTCGAAGGAGCTGATGCGGGTACGCATCTTCGGCGTCGTCGGCGAGCAGCACGCCTGGGCTCGGCGCGACCAGGTGCCGTTCCGCGAGCTGGACCGGCAGCCCTGCCTGCTCTTCCACCGCGCGCAGTGCCCCGCGCTGCACGACACGATCTCCACGGCGGCCGAGCGGGCCAGGATCCGGCTGCGGGTCGTCGCGGAGGTCGACGACCCGGGTGCCAGCGCGCTGCTGCTGACCACCCGCCCGGTCGTCGGCTTCGCCTCCGAGGAGCGCGCGTCCGCGACGGCGGGGTCGCGCGCCGTGCCCCTGGTGGACCCGGTGCCGAGCCTGCCCGTGCACGTCGTCTGGCGCCCGCCGCGGACCCGGCTGGTCAGCACGCTGCTGGAGAGCCTCGAGGACGCCGCCGAGGACTGGCGGACGAGCCCCGAGCCGCGCGCGGACGCCGGCGAGGCGCGGCCGCCGGAGACGGCCGAGCGGATAGAAGAAGATCCACGATCGAACGTTCCTATCGTTCTGCCGAGCCAGCCCCGGCATGCGGCCACCTCGGACATCCTCACGTCGAACCGCTCGTAAGCAGACCGCTCTGGCACCGCGTTGCGCGCTCCCCGGAGGTCGGCAGTGCCCCCTGTTCCCCCTCTTCCCGGCGTCTCCGAACGGCCGGTGGCGCGCGGCGCGAGCCCGGCCCTGGACCTGGTCGTACGAGGCCGGCGGCGCCTCGCCGACGACGTGGTCGGCCTCGACCTCGCGGACCCCGCGGGCGCGGACCTGCCGTCGTGGGCGCCCGGCGCCCATGTGGACGTCACGGTCAGACCGGGGGTCGTACGGCAGTACTCGCTGTGCGGCGAGCCGGCCGACCGGTCGACCTGGCGGATCGCGGTGCTGCGCGAGCCAGCCGGCCGGGGCGGCTCGGCCCACCTGCACGACCGTGTCGGCACCGGCGACCTCCTCACGGTCGGCCACCCGCGCAACTCCTTCCCGCTCGTCCCCGCCGCGCGCTACCTGCTCATCGCCGGTGGCATCGGGATCACCCCGCTTCGCCCGATGGTCGCCGAGCTGGCGGAGCGTGGCGCGGACTGGCGGCTGCTCTACGGCGGCCGCCGGCGCGCCTCGATGGCCTTCGTCGAGGAGCTGAGCCGCCACGGCGAGCGGGTGGTCGTGCGGCCGCAGGACAGCGACGGCCTGCTGCCGCTGGCGGAGGTGCTCGACGGCCTGCGTGCCGACGGTGAGCACCACGGCGCCGCCGTGTACTGCTGCGGCCCGCCGGGGCTGCTGGCCGCAGTCGAGCTGGCCTGCGCGGGCTTCCCGGCCGGGACGCTGCACGTCGAGCGCTTCCACCCGGCGGAGGCGGCCCACCAGCCCGGCGACCGGCCGTTCGAGGTGCTGCTCGCGGCCAGCCGCCGGACCGTGCGGGTGGGGGCGGGCCAGTCGGTGCTCGCGGCGCTGGAGGCCGCCGGAGTCGCGGTCACCTCGTCCTGCCGGGACGGCACCTGCGGGACCTGCGAGACCGACGTCGTCGAAGGCACGGTCGACCACCGCGACACGGTGCTCACCGAGGCCGAACGAGCCGCCGGCGAAACGATGATGATCTGCGTTTCCCGCAGCTTGGCAGACCGGCTCATCCTGGATCTTTAAGAATACAATGACGCATTTCCCGGCCGATTCCCACCCGACCGCCCCCCACCCGGAGCGCCTTGCACCACGCCGTTTTCCACCCGTGGTGATACGACACGGCAATCGTCCGATGGTGAAACACGATCGACGCTTTCGACAGTGTTGACCGCCATTAGTCTGCCGCTGGACTGGAGCGGGGGGAGTGCGCGCGATGGGCAGCATCGAACTGGTCGGGCTCACGAAGAGCTATGACGACGCGCCCGCCGTCGACGGCGTCAGCCTCGACGTCGCCGACGGCGAGTTCCTCGTCCTGCTCGGCCCGAGCGGGTGCGGCAAGTCGACCCTGCTGCGGATGGTCGCCGGGCTGCTCGCGCCGACCAGCGGCCAGATCCTGCTCGACGGCCGGGACATCACCCATGTCCCGCCGGCCGACCGGGACGTGGCGATGGTCTTCCAGAGCTACGCGCTCTACCCGCACCTCACCGTGGCCGGCAACATCGGCTTCCCGCTGCGCTCGGTGCGCACCCCGCGGGCCCGGGTGCGCGCGGAGGTCGAGCGGGTCGCCGGGCTGCTGGAGCTCGGCCAGCTGCTGGACCGCCGGCCGCGGGAGCTGTCCGGCGGCCAGCGGCAGCGGGTCGCGCTCGCCCGCGCGATGGTCCGCGACCCGCGGGCGTTCCTCATGGACGAGCCGCTGTCGAACCTCGACGCCAAGCTGCGCCAGGCGACGCGGGTCCAGCTGCGCGCGCTGCGCGACACCCTCGGCGCCACCGTCATCTACGTCACCCACGACCAGGTCGAGGCGCTGAGCCTGGCCAGCCGCGTCGCGCTGCTCAACCACGGCCGCCTCGAGCAGGTGGGCACCCCGGCCGAGGTCTACGACACGCCGGCCTCGGTGTTCGTCGCCGGGTTCCTCGGCTCTCCGCCGATGAACCTGCTGCCGGGCGCCGTCGAGAGCCACGCGGGCACCATGCGGGTCACCGCGGCGGGCGTCGAGGCGGACCTGTGGCCGGGCGAGGCGGTGGCCGCCCGGGAGGTCGTGCTGGGAATCCGGCCCGAGCAGCTGCGCCATCAGCCCGGCGGCACCGTACCGGACGGCGAGCCCGTGCTGCGCGGCGTCGTGCGGTCGGTCGAGAACCTGGGCGCGCAGGAGTCGGCGCTGTGCACGGTCGGCGAGGCCGACGTCACCTTCTGCGGGCCGCGGCCGCTCGGGGTCTCCCCCGGGCAGGCCGTCACGCTCACCTGCTCCCGCGACCACCTGCACCTGTTCGACCGGCACGGCGGCCGGCGGCTGTCCTGGCGACCCCTACCAAGCCAGTCGGACCTCCCTGTCCAGGACTCCGCGTCTCCCGCGGGCTCCGCGTCTGTCCAGAACTCCGCGTCTCTCCAGAAGTCGGAGTCTCTCCAAGGCTCCGGGTCGCTCCAGAACTCCGCGCCAGGCCGGTCCGTCGTGGCCTGAGCCCGCTCGGCCGGCGACGTCCGCCGCCGGCGACGTCGCCCCGCCCCCGCGCCCTACCGCATCGCAGCTCTCCCGCATCGCAGCTCTCCCGCCCCTGTAGAAGGAGCACGAAGTGAGAAGAAAGCGCCTGACCGGCGGTGTGGCGGCCGTCGGCGCCGCCGCGCTCGCCCTCGCCCTGGCCGCCTGCGGCTCGACGACGAGCGGTACCAGTTCCGCCGCGGCGTCCGAGCACGTGGTCCCGGAGCTCTCGCCGGGGCAGAAGGTGTCGCTGGTGTTCGAGAGCTACAACCTGGCCCAGCCCGGGCCGTGGACGGACACCTTCAAGGCCCTGATCAAGGACTTCGAGGCCAAGTACCCGAACATCACGGTCACCGCCCAGAAGCCGCAGGTCTCCACCCAGCAGGGCTTCGGCTCGGCGGCGACCCAGAGCATCCAGACGGAGATCGCCGCCGGCAACGGGCCCGACGTCGGCCAGCTGACGTTCGGCGACCTGACCTACGCCGCCAAGGCCCTCGGCGCCCAGCCGCTCGACGACGTCGTCGGCAAGACGGCGGTGCAGGCGAACTTCGGCGGCACGCACCCGTTCGCGCCGAGCGCTCGCACCCTCGGCGACGTCGGCGGCAAGACCTACGGCGTCCCGTTCGTCTTCTCCACGCCGGTGCTCTACTACAACGCCACCCTGTTCGAGCAGGCCGGCCTCGACCCGGCCAAGCCGCCGACCACCTGGGCCGAGTTCAAGGCCGACGCGCTGGCCATCAAGAGCAAGACCGGCAAGGACGGCGGCTACATCGACTGCCTGACCAAGGTCTCCGGTGACTGGTGCTACCAGGCGCTGGTCGCGTCCAACGGCGGCACGGTGATCTCCCCCGACCACTCGAAGCTGACGTTCGCGGACCCGCCGGCGGTCGCCGCGGTGAGCATGGCGCAGGACCTGGTCACCTCAGGGGCCACTCCCAAGCTGACCCAGGCCCAGGCGTTCCCCGAGTTCACCCGGGGCGACATGGGCATGATCCTGGAAAGCAGCTCGGTGCAGAGCCAGTTCATCAAGGGCGCGGCCGGTGGCCACTGGACGCTGCGGAGCGCGACCATGCCGAGCTTCGACGGCAAGCCGGTCAGGCCGACGAACTCCGGCGCCGCGCTGTTCATGTTCTCCAAGGACCCGGCCAGGCAGCGCGCGGCGTGGGACCTCATCACGTTCCTGACCAGTGACGCCGCGTACACGCAGATCACCAGCAAGATCGGGTACCTGCCGCTGCGGACCGGGCTGCTCGACGACCCGAACGGCCTGCAGTCCTGGGCCAAGGACCACGGCGCGCTCGCGAAGCCGAACCTCAGCCAGCTGGCCGTGATGCAGCCGTGGGTGGCGTTCCCGGGCAACAGCTACGTCCAGATCCGCAACGGCATGCTCGGAGCGGTCGAGAGCGTCGTCTACGACGGGGCGAGCCCGGCGTCGACGCTGAGCACCGCCCAGGACCAGGCGACGAAGCTGCTGCCGCCGAAGTCCTGAGAGCTCTGCGGTCCTGAGCTCTGAAGTCCTGAGCTCAGGACCGCGGACATGTGAAGGGTGCGCGCCGCCTGGGTAGTAGGCGGCGCGCACCGCGTCCCCCGAGCCGGGCCGCCGACGCGGGACGTCCGGGGCCCGCGGCCAGGCCCCCAACCGCGGGCCCCGGACGGGGACAGGCGCCAGTCCCACGCGGTGGCCGGCGGCCACGCGGTGGCCGGCGGCCCTGCCCCCGCCGTCCCGCCCGCCCACGCGGCGGTCCGGGGAGGGCGCCGGCTGAGAAGGAGGTACCGCCATCAACGGCGAGTTCGTCGAGGTAGCGCCGCCGCCGCGCCCGCCAGCTCCGGTGCGGGCCGCGCGCCCGCCGCTGCCGCTGCGGATCTGGCGGGCGGCGCCGCCCTACCTGTTCCTCCTGCCGGCGCTCGGCTGCCTGGTGGTCTGGATCTACCGGCCGCTGGCCGGGGCGCTGAGCCTGTCCTTCTACTCGTGGAACCTGCTGCCGACCACGCCGAAACAGCCGGTCGGGCTGGCCAACTACCGCCGGATCGTCACGCTGCCCGACCTGTGGCACTCGCTGCTGGTGACGGTGCTGATGACGCTGGCCCTGATGGTGTTCACCGTCGTCCTCCCGACCGTCGTCGCGCTGCGGACCCGGGAGGTGCGCGGCCGGGCGCGCGCGGTCTACCGGGCGCTGGTCTTCGCGCCCTACCTCGTTCCTCCGGTGGCCGGGGCCGCGGTGTGGCTGTACCTGCTGGATCCGCGCAGCGGCGTCGTGGACCGGCTGCTCGGGTCGCAGATCAACTGGATCCACGAGTCGCTTCCCGCGCAGGCGGCGATCGTCGTCATCACCGGCTGGCACCTGATGGGCTTCGCCGTGCTCGTCGTCACCGCCGGCCTCGCCGGCATCGACGACGAGTACACCGCGGCGGCCACGCTCGACCGGGCGTCGCGCTGGCAGATCACCCGGTGGATCACCGTGCCGCTGCTGTCGCCGACGCTGGTGTTCCTCACGCTCATGACGATCCTGCTGTCGGGCCTGCTGACGTTCCCGGTCATCGACGCGCTCACCCAGGGCGGCCCGAGCTCGGCGACGACGAACGTCTACTACCTGCTGTGGGAGTACGGGTTCCAGACCTTCGACACGGGCCTGGCGTCGGCCGCCGGCCTGCTGTTCTTCGTCGCGTTCGGCGTGGTCGCCCTGGGGCTCGTCCGGCTCGCCGACCGCCTGACCTTCCACGACAGCTGACCGCCCGGCCGCCCGACCGAGAAGGAGGCCGCCATGGTGGCGGTGCAGACCGCGGCGCCCGCGCCGCCCACCGGGGTGGCCCGCGCCGCGCGCGGCCAGACCCGGGACCGGCTGCGCGTCGTGACCGGGCACATGGTCCTCGCGGCGCTCGGCGTCGCCTGCGCGTTCCCGATCTACTGGATGTACGCCACCTCGGTGCGCCGCCCCGACCAGGTCTACAAGGCGTCGCTGCTCCCCTGGCCGCTGTCGGCCGGCAACTACACCCATGTCTGGCAGGTGCTGCCGATCGGGCGGCTGATCCTGAATACGGTGGTCGTCGCCGCCGTCATCGCCCTCGGCCAGCTGCTGGTCGGGCTGCTCGCCGCGTACGCCTTCACCGCCTGGCGCTTCCGCGGCAGCCGCCTGCTCTACATGGCGTTCGTCGGGACGTGGCTGGTGCCGTTCCAGGTCACCATGGTCCCGAACTACACGCTGCTGTTCCAGCTCGGCCTGCTCAACACGCTCGCCGGCGTGATCGTGCCGAACCTCGCCTCGGCCCTCGGCGTCATGCTGCTGCGCCAGCACATGGACAGCTTCCCCCGGGACCTGCTGGACGCGGCCCGGATGGACGGGCGCTCCCCCTGGTCGACGCTGTGGACCGTCGTCGTCCCGAACCTGCGGGCGCCGCTCGCCGCGCTCGCGATCGTCCTGTTCGTCAACGCCTGGAACGACTACCTGTGGCCGGCGCTGGTCCTGCAACGCGCCGCGACCGTCGTCCAGCTCGGCCTGCGCGGCCTGTTCGTCGGCCCCGAGGGCCCCGACTGGGGCGGCCTGATGGCCGGGTCCGGCCTCGCCTGCCTGCCGATCTTCGCGCTGTACCTGGTGCTGCAACGTCACGTCGTCGGCGCCTTCGTCCGCTCCGGCCTGCGCTGACGCCCACTCGCGGCACGTCTGGAAGGCTGTCATGGCGCACGCTCTGCACCACGCTCTCGAGCCCAGCCTGGAGCACGACGTCGAGCTGACCGTGACCGCGGGCCACTGGCCGGCCGGGCTCACCGGGCAGATGTTCCTCATCGGCCCGGCGCAGCCGACCGCGGTCGGCTTCATGTTCGCCGGGCCCGGGATGCTCACCCGCGTCGACCTCGCGACCCGGCGGTGGCGCACGACCCGCGTCGTCACCCCCGACCTGGCGATCCTCGCGGGCCTGACGCGGGAGCTGGGGCCGGCGGGGACGGCCCAGCTGACGGCCGGCGCCCGGCCGGGCCTGACCAACGTGGCACCCCACTTCCTCGGCGACCGGCTGCTGCTGACGGGCCTGAGCCAGCGGCCGGTCGAGTTCGACCCGGTCACGCACGCCCGGGTGCCGCGCGAGTCGTTCCACCACTTCGCCGACTACCGCCAGGACGGCCCCGACGTCACGCTGTACCTGGCGCACTCCAACGGCTGGGACCTCAACTACGCGCCGCGCGACACCGACCGGGTCTGGTCGACCGGGGCGCCGGTCGCCGCCGGGCTGCACGGGTTCACCTCCGCGCCGGTCGACGCCTCCCCGGTCGGCCGCTACGTCATCGACGGCACCACCGGCGAGGTCAAGGACAGCAAGCAGTTCTGCGACCCGGCGCGCCACTGGGCGACCCTGCTCTACGGGCGGGACACCCGGCCGGCGGCACTGGAGAGCGGGCGCCACGTGTGGCAGGCCTTCTGGGGATGCGATCCCGACATGCTGGTCACCGCCGTCGTCGACCTGTACCGCGACCACCCGTACCGGGTCGTTCCGGTCGACCGGCTGCCGGTGCGCGAGATTCCGTCCTCGCTGGCCTGCCTCGACCTGGAGTCGATGACCGAACAGTCCGCCTGGCAGTTCCCCGAAGGCACCGCGGGCGAGTCGCCGGTCTACGTCCCGGACCCGGCCGGGGGTGACGGATGGGTCGTCATCGTCGTGCACTACCCGGCTCGCACCGAGGTGCAGGTCTTCGACGCGCTCGCGCTCGGGAAGGGGCCCGTGGCCGTCGCGACCGCGCCCGGCCTGAAGCTGTCCGTACAGTTCCACTCGGGCTACACGCCCGCCGCGCGTGCCCCGAAGTCCGGCTACCGGCGCTCCTACGCGGCGGACCTGGGCGACGACTGGCAGAACCTGCCCGCCCCGGCCCGCGACGTGATCGCCGCGGTCCTGGACACGTACTGACCCCGTTATGTCCCTTACGCGAATTCGGCATGACGTTCCGGCAGGGCAACCCGCGGTCTCAGGTGCTCAGCTCCCGTGCGGGATGGGCGACGAGCTGGGCTGGCTGGGGCACGGGAACGCGTGCGGGGGCGGTGTTCTCGCCGGCGGCGAGCAGCACAAGGTCCGAACGTCATGTCCGTCCTGCCACCTGTGGTGAATGCTGGCGGCGTGACGGAGCCTGCCGTCGGCCGGAAGGTCAGGTGACCGATCGGCGCACGGGAGCGGGCGGGCGGGGCTGGCGCGACGACCATTCGCGCTGCGCCACCCGAGCGCGGTCTGGGCGGCTCCGCCGCGGAGGCGACGCGAGACGGTTCCGCTACGCGGGCCAGGGGCTCTTCGGCTCATCGAGCCTTCGGCGGACCGCTACGAGAACCAGGAGCCGTGCGCGCGGCGCGAGGTGTCGGCGGGCAGCCGCCGCGGCGCGGACTCCGTCAGCACGGGAGCGACCTTGCGGGCGGATGCTCCAGAGTGGCACAAACGGGACCGACCGTGAGAGGGGTGCGGTGGCGGACAGCGAGCCGGAGGGCTTCTCATCGTTGCGCGAGTCGGTCGTCGACAGGACACGGCCAGCCGTGGACCTCCGGATCGGCATCGCGCATTCCGCCCGCATCTACGATTACTTCCTCGGCGGGAAAGACAATTTCCCGGCCGACCGGCGGGCCGCGGCGCAGATCCAGGCTGCATTCCCGCAAACGCCGGCAGCGGCCCGCCAGAACCGCGCCTTCCTCGTACGCGCGGCGCGGTTCCTGGCCGCGGAGGCGGGCGTTCGCCAGTTCCTGGACATCGGTACCGGCATTCCGACCAGTCCAAATCTGCACGAGGTCGTCCAGGCTGTCGCACCGGAGTCCGCGGTCGTGTACGTCGACAACGACCGCCTCAAGTCGGGTTGTACACACGCTTCCTAGACGAGTGATTCCTTGGGGTCAGTGGTCATAGGCGATCAACGAGCGGATCACGGGTGCGCCGGTCTTGTGGTTGTGCCAGAGTCCGGCGGCGAGGGCCATGATCCGCTGGGCGACCCGGATGCCGATGCCCTCGAAGGTCCGTCCGCCGTGTTCTTCCAGGTCAAGCTGGCCCTTGAGGGTGTCGTTGACCGACTCGATCAGCTGCCGGACGCTCTTGAGCAGCGGTTCCCCGGGCCGTACCTTCTCGTTCTTGCGGTGCGACCGGAGCAGTTCGACGCCCTCCTCGGCCAGGTGCTTCTCGAGCTCGCCGGAGGCGAAGCCCTTGTCCGAGATCAGAAGGATCTTCCCGCGTTCGTGGATCAGGTCCTCGTCGCGGTCGAGCATCGCCTCGAGGACCTCCCGCTCGCCGATCTTCGGGTCGGCCAGCGCCCACATGATCGGCATGCCGACGGGCGTGCAGACCAGGTAGAGCTTGAGCCCCCAGTAGAAGCGTGAGTGTGACGCACAGTAGCCGTAGTTGGCCCAGCCGGCCGCGTCGGAGCGTTTGACCGTTGGCCTGGACATCCCGCAGGGCACGGGCGTCGCGTCGGTGATCCACACGTCGTCGAACCAGAAGGCGGTGTCGGCCGCGAGGTCTCGTATGACCTTCTTGACCAGCGGCAACGCGTTGCGGAGTCGCTTGTTGTAGCCCGGTTGCAGCGGAAGGTAGGGGAACATGTCGGACAGGTGCTTGCGTGCGAAGCGCAGCCAGCGGGCTTCCGAGGTGAAGCCGAGTAGCGACTGGGCGACGGCCAGGCAGACGAGTTCGGCGTCGGACAGTAGCGGGTGTCTACCCATGCGCCGCCTCCGCTCGCACCTGTCGTCGATCTTTACGTAAAGTGCCGTGAGGAGGGTCTCCAGGTCTTGCGTCACAACTCGATCTTGGAGGCCCTCTCTCCATGTCTACGCACCAGATGCACAGCGTCAGAACGCGGCCAGCCGGTCAGGACCGGGTCAGGAATTACTCGTCTAGTACTAGGAAGTCATCACCTGTGGCCTCAACACCCGCGCCCAGCGCGGGTGTCGAGGCGATGCAGAGCCGCTCATCCCGGTCGGCGAAGCTCTCAGGTGTCGCCAGCAGTTCGGCCACCTCACGTCCTTGGCTGGGCGTCGTGCCACGACGTCAGCGGGCGTGAAACCGCCAGCTCGGACGGGCAACCGCGCGCATGACGAGGCGGTAGGCGGCGCCAGGTCGCGGCGACGCGTCCATCCGGCCGATGTGGGCGGGTCGTCCGCGACGCGTCCACTCCCGTGCCCGATCTCCGGTCACCGGTGGGAGATCCCGTTCGCCCCTTCCGTCACGTCCCCCGGCCGGCTTTGTCACCACAGGCCTCCCCCGGTATTCGGAATTCCGCCGGAACTCCCGGTCGACGCGGGTCGCCTAGGTCGCGCTACCCGAATCGATCATCGTCCGGCGTGTCACGTGGGCAATGACCTCTCTCACTGATACAGATTGAACCACCGAACACCGGCAATCGAGCCGCCTGGAAGACCCGCAGCGGTACCAGGAATCTCGAGCAGGCCGACGCCCGCCATCAAAGGGTGCCGCCAGAGCACATGGAACGTCGGAACGTCGGATGCCGCCGAGGTGTCGGAACGGAACGGGCACGCGCGGCGTGTAGGAGTTACCACGCCGAACTCGTGCCAGATGGCAGCGAGGTGCATCGGCGACGAAGGTCGTCAAGGCCCTGATCCGCGCAGTGCGAGAAAACGAAGGAGAAATATCCCGACGGCGAGGAAGGAGGTCTCTCGTGACCATCTCCTCGCTCCCGCACCTGTCGGTCGTGTTCGCGCGAGGACCGGCGGATCGCCTGCACGGAATCCCGCCGCCCCCACACCGTCCGCCGTGACAGCCCTGGCCCGCTGGCGAGATTTCTGCTGTTCGGGTGGCCGCGGCCACCCCTGCTCCATCGAGACGATGGTCCTCGTCCAGTCCGATCGGACCAGGAACAGGGCATCGCCGAGGGCGCTCTGCGCGCGCCGCGGAAGGACGCCTCTCGCAGGCAGGTGGACCCGCCCTGAGCCGCGGTCGGGCCGCCGGGTGCCGACCGAGTGCCGCGAGCCGTCACACACCGGTGATACGGCGGCAGGACTCGCGCCACCCACGGCGCTCTTTTTGCACGAAGATGGAGATAATGACGTGAGCCGTAATTCGCTCAACAGATCTATTGTCAAAGCCGCCTTCATGGTCTCGGCAACCAGCGCTCTGTACACCCCCATGATTGGCGCTGCAGCCGCCGCTCCGGCCGGCTCGACCGTCCTCCCGCCGGTCGTCAACCAGGATCCCGGCCCGGCGGGTTCCCTCGGCCCCATGGGCCTGGCCGGGTGGCCGTGGCCCGACGACTGCTCCTGGTCCCTGTTTCTTGGCTGGGGGTGCCCGGGACCCCAGGGTCCCCAGGGCTTCCAGGGCGCCACCGGCGCGCAGGGCATCCCAGGCGCGCCCGGTCCGCAGGGCACCGCAGGGCTACCCGGTCCGCAGGGCACCCCGGGCGAAGTCGGTCCCCAGGGCCCCCCAGGCGACATGGGCCCACAGGGCACCCCAGGCGAAATAGGCCCCGCAGGCGTACCCGGCCCGCAAGGCACCCCGGGCGAAGTCGGTCCCCAGGGCCCCCCAGGCGACATCGGCCCAGAGGGCACCCCAGGCGAAGCGGGCGCCACCGGACCCGCGGGCGCACAGGGCACCACCGGGGACACCGGCCCGCAGGGCACCCCAGGCCCGCAGGGCATCCCAGGCGAAGTAGGCCCCATCGGCCCACAGGGCTTCCCAGGCCCGCAGGGCACCCCGGGCTCCCAGGGCCTTCAGGGCGATCCAGGCATCGAAGGCCCGCAGGGCTTCCCAGGCCCGCAGGGCACCCCGGGCTCCCAGGGCCTTCAGGGCGATCCAGGCATCGAAGGCCCGCAGGGCTTCCCAGGCCCGCAGGGCACCCCGGGCACGCCGGGTTCGCAAGGCTTCCAAGGCGATCCAGGCATCGAAGGCCCGCAGGGCTTCCCAGGCCCGCAGGGCACCCCGGGCACGCCGGGTTCGCAAGGCTTCCAGGGCGATCCAGGCATCGAAGGCCCGCAGGGCGTGGAGGGTGCGCAGGGTTCGGTGGGCACGACCGGTGCCCAGGGCCCCCAGGGCGACCCAGGCATCGAAGGCCCGCAGGGCGACACAGGCGCCACCGGGCCGCAGGGCGCGAGTCCAGTCTCCGGATATCAGCAGATCGCTGGAGCGGTAACGCCCCTCGTGGCCGGAACCAACGTCATAACTGTGCCGATCCCAGCGGGCAAAGTCCCGACCGGCAGCGCGAACATCGTCGCCGGGAACGAGTCGGCTTTCGTCAACAGCTTCGGCCCGGACGGCGCGGGCAACTGGTCGGAGAGTGTCATCGCGAGCTCCGGGGGAGGGACGGCTCAGGCGATTGTGTTTGTGATCGACGCCCCGTAGGCCGGCTGATCTGCCGGTAGTCCGGCATGACCGGCAGGGCCTCCTGACCATCTCGTTGGCGCGAATGCAAACGAGTGGCGGGAGGCCCTGTCGCGCCAGTGAGCCATTCCCGGCAACGGGTCGTTGCGCTGGGTGACCGTCGCAGGCTGTGAGGCCTGGGATCTGTCCGGGGGCTGGAGACGAGGCGACGCGGGGTCTCGGTAGGAAGTAGTCCTTCCACAGATCACTTCTCCGAGAGTCCCCGCGTCGTCGATGAGTTTCACATACTGCGCCGAGCTGCCCTTCGGCGATCACACCGTCGTGCGCCTGGCGGGTCTTCTGGTCGCGGAGCGCCAGCGCCGCGGTACCCGGGCGGGCACTCGGACGCTGTCGCCGCTGGAGCAGGCGGTGATGGTGCTGCGCTGGGTTCTGTGACGGCCCCCGGACCCACCAGCTGCTCACCGATCATGGAGTGGCCCGGTCGGTGGGCTACCGCTATCTACACGAGGGCATTGCGGTGCTGGCCTTTCAGGCCCCTGACCTGCGTCGCGCACTGTCCCGGGCCCGGGCCTGCCTGGCCGGTTATGGCCACCTGATCGTCGACGGGACGCTGGTCGAGACCGACCGGCTCTCGATGCCCGGACCGACGACGGGGGTGGACCTGTGGTGGTCAGCGAAGGCCCACAACCACGCCGGCAACGTGGGGCTTCGAAGTTAGGCGGGGTTGTGGCATCTGCGGGCTCGGCGGGTGGTTGCGCAGCGTGTTCTTAGCCGCTGGTTGGTCGGGTTGCGGTATCCGAAGGCGTTGCGGGCGTCGAGCTTGACGACCCGGTTGTGGCCCTCGCTGGCGGCGTTGGTGAGCCCGGTGTGCAGGAACGCCTCGATGCATGGCCACCAGGTGCTGACCGTGGAGGCGAGGCGTTCGAGTTCGGGGATCCCGGCGTCGGCGCACCAGAGGTAGAACCTGGTCAGCCGGTGGGCGATCACGGTGCGGTCGGGATGGGTGCCGGCGAGCGCCAGCAGGGCGCGCAGTTCCTCCTTCGCGATCCAGGCGGCCAGGATGGTCTGGCCGGGTTCGTCGAGGTCGGCGAGGGTGTTCCACAGCTTCGCCAGCTGGCGGTCGGTGAGGTTCTCCCGGTTGCGGCCGAGCAGGTTACGGATCTTCCACTCGGGGTCGCTGTCGCGTCCGCGCCGGCCGCGCAGCAGGGTCGTGACGCGGCGGCGGACCTCGGCGACGGCGCTGTTCGCCAACTGCACGATGTGGAAATGATCGACGATGAGCGTGGCGAGGGGCAGGGAGCGGCGGACGGCCGCGAGGAACACGGTGCACATGTCGATCACCACGTAGCGGATCCGGTCCCGCCACGCCACGGGCTGGCTGGCCAGCCAGTACGCGACGTCGTCGGCGGTCCGGCCCTCGACCTGGCCGAGCATCCCCTGCCCGCCGGCCAGGTCGGTGAACCCGACGTGCCACCGGTCGGCCAGCACCCGGGCCTTCGCCGGCTCGCGGCGCGCCGACGCGTCCTTTCCGGCGGGGTCCGCGCGCTGCCAGCGCGGCCGGCCGCGGTGTGTCTCGTCGATCCCGAGCACGTCCACCGGCGGTGGGGCGGCGTCGGTCAACGGCGCGGCGACGTCGCGCACCGCGTCCATGACCGTCGGCCACGACAGCTCCAGCTGCCGCGCACTGGCCACGACCGTCGCGCAGACCCCGTCTGCCACCAGCCGCCCGGCCTGCGCGCGCAGCCGGGTCGTCAGCCGCGCCCGGGTCGGCACCGCCGGCAGCGACTCGATGAACGACCGCCTGCCGCACAGAGGCTCCTGGCAGTACCAGCGGCGCTTGACCCACACCAGCCGCAGCGGGGTGGAGCCACAGGGCAGGTCGCGCGGCCGGGTGGTCACGATGCCCTTGACCCGCCGCGCGAACACCCCGCAGCCCGGACACGCCCGCGCTGTCTCGTCCGCGGTCTGAAGCCATACCAGCCGTGATCCGTCGGCCTGCCGCTCGACGCGCCGCACCACCAGACCGTCCAGCTCCAACAGCAACGTCGCCGCACTAATATGATCGTCCAAGCCCGTAACCCCGTGGCGTCTGGATTGCGTGAGAACAACCAAGATCGCCCGGATTGCGGCTCTTTCAGGTCACGACATGCCAGCGTCCCACGCGGGGCACACAAAGCCACAACAAGCCAACATCACGCACAGTCACCAGCCTGGGCCAGGCCACCGTGCCCCACCCCGGTTAACTTCGAAGACCCGGCAACGTCCAGGTCCTCTCGGCCCCGGACGACGGCTTCCCACTGTGGGTCTCCGACGTCCGCCCCGGCCGCGAGCACGACACCACCGCGCTGCGCGCCTCGGGCGCGCTGCCGGTGCTCGAGGAGTGGACAGCCCACGAGGCCCGCCGGATCCTGTTCGACCTCGGCTACGAAGGGTCGGGAACCCAGACCGGCCCGCTCGCGATCCCGTTCAAGAAGCCCAAGGGCGCCGGCCTCACCGACGGTCAGAAGGCCCACAACCGGATCCACAACGCCCTACATGCCGTCGGTGAACGTGCGAACGCCCTGCTCAAGGTCACCTTCCGGCTCCTGCGCAACATTACGATCGACCCCTGGAAGATCGGCCTCGTCACGAAAGCCGCCCTCGCCATCCTCCACACCGAATATCGCAGAACCGCCTGACACCCAACACCACACCACAGGATTGATGTAACGCAACGCAACGAGACGTTACCGGGAAAGGCTCAGTGGTGCGCGGTGGGGCCAGCAGCCCGCTGGCGCCGCCTGCGGGACCGGGCAGGAGTGGGGCCCGGCCGGCGGCGCGCTACTACTTCGCGTCCGCCGCCACCGCTTCCTCGACCGGCAGCGGCTTTCGGGGAGCGCAGAGCAGTGGACCTCCGCACCGCTCGGCGCCGTCCTTGATGGCGATCAGGTTGGCCGCGACGTAGGAGATGTTGTTCGCCGTATGCCAGTCGGTCGGGAAGTACGTGACCAGTCGCGACTTCTGGAACCGGGCCTGGATCTGGGGCACGAAGGCGCGGTACTGATCGTCGGTGTAGTACCAGAACGAGTTCTCGTTGTAGTAGGAGATGTGTGTCGGGTCCTGGTAGGCGCCGCGGCCGTCGGAGCTGGGCGTCAGGCTGAGAAGCATGCCGCCCGGCGCCAGCAGCCGGTACAGCTCGTTGATCAGAGGTACCTTCTCCGGCACGTGCTCCAGGAAGTCCACGGCCCTGATGACGCCGACCGAGTTGTCCGGGAGATCGAGCGGTCCAGGGAGGGTCGCGACGATGTCGACGCCGTCCCCCGGGTACTGGTCCACGCCCAGGTAGCCCGGCGGCTTGCGGTGCGCCGCGCCGAGGTCCAGCGCCAGCAGGCCCCGGCGGGAGGCCCAGGCCAGCGTGTTGGCCTCGATGTACTTGTCGTACAGCGCTACGGTCTCCCGCTGGATGTACGCATTGACCTCGGTCTCGCGCTGGGTGTTCTCGCCGTGCAGCCGCTGCAGGTAGAGGCAGCGGGGGATCCGATGGAACTCGCCGGCCTGGAAGAGGCGGCACATCAGGTCCTGGTCGTCCAGCACCGTGCGGCTGGCGTCGTATCCGCCGACCTTCTCGTAGGTCTCCCGCCGGAACGCCCGGACGTGATTGGGGGCGTACCAGATGTACGAGACGTTGTGTGGTGTCGGCGCCAGCGCGATGGCCTGCAGGACCCGTCGGCCGTCGACCTCCACGTCCTCGAACCGCCAGCCGTGCCTCGCGTCGAACCGGCTCTCGTCACGGCCGCCGTCCTCCGTGATCTGAGCGGTGAAGCTGTATGCGAAGACGACGTCGGGATTCTCGTCGAAGGCCTTCGCCAGTTCCGCCAGGCAGTCCTTCGCCAGCAGGTCGTCGTGGTCGAGCTCGACGAGGATCTCGCCGCGAGCCAGCTCGCAGGCCCGGCGCTTGGACGCACCCACCCCCTTGATGTCGTCCGCTATCTCCACTCTGACCCGGTGGTCCGGAGACTCAGGGCGCCATCGGGCGCCGCTGTTCAGCAGTACGATCCATTCCCAGTCGGACCGCGTCTGAGCTTGCAGGGTTGCCAGGCATTCGTCCAGGAAGCGGGCGCGGTGACTGGGTGTGAAAACGGAGAATCTGGGCGTTGGTGACGTCATCTTCGATACCTGTCCGAAGGGCTGTCGGTGGTTGACGAGGCGAAGGCCCGCGCCCGGCGTCGCGACCTGTTCCGGGGCGGCCGTCGCCGCCGCCGGGTTTCCTGACCGATGTGTGCTTCGTTCCCACTTCGCAGTGGTATCGCTTTCTCGGCGGGCTCTGGCCCGGCAATGACGCGGCCGGTTGACGGTCAGGAACCGGAAACCATGCGGACGGTACCCCCACCCGGTCGAAGGTGGGGGTACCGCCACGCGGCGTCGTCTCTGGCCCGGCGACGCCGGGCAGAGGTCACGGCCCGTTATGGCTCACGGCGCGCAGACCGCGTAGGCGGTGACCGGCTCGCCCGGGGTGGTGGTGGCCTGCCAGCCGGTCGCGGGTGATCCACCGACGGGCGCCGAGCTGAGCACCGCGATGGCACCCGACGGCGTTCCCGCCGACCCGCCACCACCGATGGCGAAGGTGCCGGCGCCGCACGTGGCAGTGACCGCACCGGTGCCGTCGGCCGTGACGATCGTGGACTGGGCCCCAGGGGTGTCCCCCTGCGGGCCCTGGGGGCCGGCGTCGCCCTGGGGGCCCTGGGTGCCCTGGGGACCGGCGTCACCCGCATCACCCTGGGCACCCTGCGGGCCGACGTCACCAAGAACGCCCTGGGGGCCCTGCGCGCCGGTCGCGCCCGGGTCGCCCTGCGCTCCCTGCGCACCGGTCGCACCCGCCGTGCCCTGCGGGCCGTCCAGACCCTGCGGACCCGCCGCACCCGGGTCCCCCTGCGCACCCTGCGCACCGGTCGCACCCGCCGTACCCTGCGGGCCGTCCAGACCCTGCGGACCCGCCGCACCCGGGTCCCCCTGCGCACCCTGCAAGCCCGGCGTACCCGCCGTGCCCTGCGGGCCCTCCAGACCCTGCGGACCCGCCGCACCCGTGTCGCCCTGGAAGCCCTGGACACCGGTCGCGCCCTGGACACCCTGCGCACCCGTGTCGCCCTGGGCGCCCTGCACACCGGTCGCGCCCTGGACACCCTGCACACCGGTCGCGCCCTGGGCGCCCTGCGCACCGGTCGCGCCCAGCACGCCCTGCGCACCCTGCGCACCTGTCGAGCCCGGGTCGCCCTGCGCTCCCTGCGCACCGGTCGCACCCGGCGTGCCCTGGGAACCTGCATCACCCTGCGGACCCGCAATACCCGGATTTCCCTGGGCGCCCTGCGCACCGGGCGTACCCCCCGGGCCTTGCACGCCCTCCGGGCCCTGCGTACCTGGGATACCCGGGTCACCCTGGAAGCCCTGCGCACCAGTCGCACCCGGCGTGCCCTGGGTACCAGGCGTGCCCTGCGCACCGGTCGCGCCCACGTCGCCCTGGAAGCCCTGCGCACCGGCCACACCCTGCGTACCCTGCGTACCCTGTGTACCCTGCGCACCGGTCGCACCCGGGTCACCCTGGAAGCCCTGCGCACCAGTCGCACCCGGCGTGCCCTGCGGACCCGAGAGACCCTGCGTACCCTGCAGGCCCGTATCGCCCTGGAAGCCCTGCGCACCGGCCACACCCTGCGTACCCTGCAGGCCCTGCGAGCCCGTCGTCCCCTGGGTCCCCTGGGTCCCCTGAGTGCCCTGCGCGCCTGTGCTGCCCTGCACGCCGGTCGCGCCCTGCGTGCCTTGGGGGCCCGGTCCACCCGTGAAGCCCTGGAAGCCCTGGAAGCCCCGCGTGCCCTGCGTGCCCGTGAGGCCCTGGAAGCCCTGCAAGCCCCGCGTGCCCTGCGTGCCCTGGAAGCCCTGCAAGCCCCGCGTGCCCTGCGTGCCCTGGAAGCCCTGGAGACCCCGCGTGCCCTGGAAGCCCTGCGTGCCCTGGAAGCCCTGGAAGCCGCGGGCCCCCACAGTGCCCTGCGCACCCTGCGCACCCTGGCCGCCCTGAGCGCCCGTCGCACCCGTGAAGC